>ERZ1292623.6-Hain-H51-01um-R1-6-length-274470-cov-12_pt1 | contig 274470 bp, 312 predicted proteins | sample MGYA00564398_ERZ1292623 | MGnify/ENA primary metagenome ERZ1292623 (study PRJEB36523, sample SAMEA6512633) | groundwater metagenome | collected 2019-01-07 | study: AquaDiva: Metagenomics assemblies of 32 groundwater samples
AAGCGTATGGCTGTTCGCCATTTAAAAGGGCACGTGAGCTGGGTTCAAACCGTCAACAAAGAACCCTTTACGACAATCGAATCCCTCGACAAACTATTGATAGTAAATTTGTCGACAGCACGGCGGCACAAGAGAGTAATCTTTTGTAGAGAAACCCCTAAAAACCATGTAATCTCGTGGTTCCAGGGCAAGAAAATCGACTCATATCGGTGAAGTCCTAATATGATTTAACCTGTCATTGATAAGGATAATACCGAGGGAAGTCCAACCAGTGCTAAGCACTGGAATGACTAATTTACCTAATTCCTAATTGACCTAATTAATGACCAATGAAGCGAATGTCTAAATTGTTTTTAACGTTCGTAAATTGGGATTTATTTAGAAATTAGAAATTAGGATTTAGAAATTCCACCGCGAAGCAGTGGCCATGACCCCGTAGAGACTTGATCTTTATTGATCAGAGTCCGGCATTTATGTCGGGCTAATACGTCGATCCCCCAATTCGCTAGTTAGCGAACGGGTGGTGGTATAGTCCAAACAGTTAGTAATAATTGAGTATTGCGTGAGACAGGTTGGTCTCTATCTGCTGCAGGCGTTAACACTTGCGGGTAGTCGTCCCTAGTACGAGAGGACCGGGATGAACATACCTCTGGTCTACCAGCTCTGGTACCAACTGGAATGCTGGGTAGCTATGTATGGACGGGATAAGTACTGAAAGCATCTAAGTACGAAGCCTCACCCAAGATTAAGTGTTGTCCGCAAGGACGCGGTTCGTGGAAGACTACCACGTTGATAGGCTCTAGGTGTAAGCACAGTAATGTGTTCAGCCGAGGAGTACTAATAAACCGTCGCACCCTCAAAATTGAGGGCTAATGCCATCCGGTTTAATGCTTAATTAATCTTCAGACAATTTGAGCGGTCCAAAAATTTTGTACCATTCTATTTAGTTTCTAGAAGTCTGGTATTTTGGAAATTTTTGCTTGCCGGTGTTTTGTCTAAGTGTGAACCACCTCTTCCCATTCCGAACAGAGAAGTGAAACCACTTAGACCCGATGATACTTGTTTCTTTGGAAGTCGGGAAAGTAGGGTACGCCGGCATACAAAAGTTTCTAATAGTTTATAATCTACTTAAGATGTCCAGGTTAGTTAAACAGCTGGTTTACGGGTTTTTCTATTTGGTTATTTTAGCCGGGATCGCTTATCTCGGTTATTTGGCTATCCGGGAGACGGCGCCCAGCTGTTTTGACGGCCGCTTGAACCAGAAAGAAGAAGAGACAGATTGCGGCGGTCCATGTGAATCCTGCGCGATCCGCCACCTCCTGCCTTTACAGGCGAAAGTGGAATATTTCGGAGTGGGGGAGAATACCACCGCCATTTTGACTTTATCCAACCCGAATTTGGAATATGGAGCCGACTCCTTCTCTTACACTTTAAGTTTCCCAGGGAACGGTGGTACGAAGATCTTCACTTTGACTAAGGAGTCATTTATTTATCCCGCCGAAGCGCAGAAGGTGATCATTGAGCCGAATCTTAAATTCAATAATCGGTCGGTAGTCGGGCAGCCCGAGTTGGCCATTTCCAATATCGTCTGGAAGCCGATCCGGGAATTTTCCGAGCCGCAGATCCAGACCCGTCAAGTCAAAACGGAAGTGAATGGCGCCCAAGTAATCGTCTCCGGTCTTTTGGTTAACCGCGAATCTTTATCATTCTCACGGGCGGGCGTCGGCGTGCTGGTGTTCCAACAGTTAAGCGATGAATCCAGCCGGTTAGTCGGGGCTTCCAAAACCATTTTGCAGAATCTTCAGCCATTTGAAGAGCGATCTTTCAAGATCATTATTCCACTGGGGACGACTTTCAAACTTTCGGAAATAGACACCCTGATTACTTACGAGGTACGATAATAGCCATGTTGGCTATTTTGAAGCGACAAGATTGGATTCTCACGGGGGCGGTGCTTTTTTTGGTGGGTTCCAGTTTGCTGATCCTTTCCAGCATTCAAAAGGAACTTTTTTGGCAGCAGCTGATCTGGGTGGGTTTTTCCGCCGTCGCCATGGCGGTCTGCGCTTTAATTGACTGGCGGCCGATTTTTAATTACCGCTGGATTGTTTTCGGGGTCTATTCTTTCGCGGTCGTCCTTCTTTTGGCGACTCTCTTATTTGCTCCGACGATTCGTTCGGCAAAAAGCTGGCTGGTGGTTGGTCCGGTGCAATTCCAGACTTCGGAGTTCGCGAAGTTGGCGCTAATCCTTTTGCTCGCTTATTTTTTCGCTAAAGGACACGCCGGGATCGCCCGGATTGGAGTGCTGGTTAAGTCATTTTTATATTTCGTGATTCCCGCCGCTTTGATTTTGAAGCAACCGGATCTGGGAACCGGGATTATAATTTTTTGTATCTGGATGGGGTTTTTACTGGTCAGCGGGATTAAATGGCGACACATTTTGATTGGTGTTTTGATTCTGGGAGCGCTAGGCGTTTGGGGTTGGAGCAATTTTTTGAAAGATTATCAGAAGGAGCGTATTGCGGCCTTTTTGAATCCGAGCTATTCGCCGTTGGCTGTAAATTATGGAGTGATTCAATCTAAAATCGCCATCGGTTCGGCCGGATTTTTTGGCAAGGGATATGGGCAGGGGACACAGGTCCAGCTTGGATTTCTGCCGGCCGCCTCCACCGATTTTATTTTCGCCTCTTTTGTGGAGGAGTGGGGCGGATTAGGCGGCACTCTGATTCTGGCGGCTTTTACGATCCTCCTTTTTCGTCTGGTGGTAACCGGTTTGCGAGCTCAAAATAATTTTTCCCGGCTGGTTTGCCTGGGGGCGGTAATGATGTTTCTGGCGCAATTCGTGATTAATATCGGATCCACGCTTGGTCTGCTTCCGGTCGTCGGCGTCACCTTCCCATTTTTCAGCTATGGAGGATCAAGTTTGCTGGTAAATGCTATGCTGATAGGAATAATTCAGAGCAAGGTACTGCGTTCATCATTCCTGCGAGATTCGGATTATGCATAAATTAGCAATTTTAATTTTAGGGGCGGCGGCGATTTTAATTATTCCTCCAATGGTTTATTTCGCGGCGCCTGCCGAGAAGGGCGGAGCGGGGCGGATGTTTATTGTGGAAAAAGGGGATGGAGTCCGGGAAATCGCCACCAATCTGGAGAAGACTGGGCTGATTAAGTCCCCGGCGATATTTTTGGTTTACAGCGCCGTTTCCGGATCCGCTGATAAGCTAAAGGCCGGCGCTTATGACTTGAGCCCGGCGATGAATGTTTTTCACGTCGTGGACACTTTGCGCCGTGGTCCGAAAGAAGATCTGACCATCCGGGTCGGGGAAGGGGACACGTTGGCGGAGATTGAGGCGGAATTAGTGAAGCTGAAGATTATCAAACCGAAAGCGCTATCTAAATTCCCCGGGAAATCCCTGGAGGGCTTTCTATTCCCGGACACCTACCGGTTTTTCCCAAATTCTCCCGTTGAGGACGTGGTGAAAAAGTTTATGACCAATTTTTATAAGCAGGCCGTTCCCGAGCTCAAGGATTCTTTGCGTGATTTTTATGAGACTTTGATTATCGCTTCCATCTTGGAAAAAGAAGTGCCGTTTCACGACGACCGCCGTTTGGTGGCCGGCATTTTGTATAAGCGTTTGAAAATCGGAATGGCCCTCCAAGTTGATGCCGCTCCCGACACCTATCTTTACGCGGGTCTACCCAAAAAACCGATTGCTAATCCCGGCGCGGATGCCATCCGCGCCGCCGCCAACCCGCAGACCTCGGAATATCTCTACTACCTCTCCGATCCGGCGACCAAAAAGACTATCTTCAGCAAAACTTTTGAGGAGCACAAGGAGAACAAGGCGAGGTATTTAAAGCGGTAGTTGCTTGCTTTTAATTTTTCTAATATAATTAACTTACAACTGAATAAGACTCGTCATCATCGGAGATTACACGCAGCCATTACAAACATAATTTTCTCCGGTTCATTCGAAAGCTGAGACATGCTTTCACCAAGTCGGACGAGTCGTTCCGATTTTTTATTTTTATGGATCACATTAGTAAGGATTTTGATAGTTGGTTGGCGATTAAAAAGCAGGTCAATGCGACGGAGGGCAGGGCGTTCGCGCATCCACGTGAAATTTGGTGGTGCTCCCTGGGTGTTAATGTAGGAGCGGAGACTGACGGCAAAAACGATAATTTTGAGCGACCAGTGATTGTGATGAAGGTTTATAATAAAGAAACTTTACTTGTGTTGCCGATTACGAGCAAGCCAAAGAATGATGTTTTCCATCACAAGATTATTACGGAGCAAAAGGTGACCTGGGTTAAATTGACCCAGTCGCGCGTGATTAGCAATAAGAGGCTTTTGCGTAAAGTAGACGTTTTAGGTGAGGAAGAATTTAAGACTCTCAAGGAAACCTGGAAAACATCTCTATAAAAAATCGGACCCCGCATTTCTGCGGGGTCCTCGGAGGCCGAAGCCCTAATATCTCAAATTTAGCACACTTCCAGGCATCGTCAATGGCTTTTTCCACAGGTGTTAATTATGGGGCTTTTGCATTTCATTGAAAAATCCTCAAAATTGGGGGATTTTTGTTGAGCTTGACAAATTGGACGGGGTTTGCTATAATTCCAAACAGCTAATTGAGGTGGGTTACAGTCGTTCCCGTGGGGAATGGCGGCCTGCCCTAGTGACTGGCTCCCTTCACCGGGGGCAGAGAGGAGGCGGAGCTATGTTCAAGTCCGCCAGTGGTTACCAGACCGATGTTGGGGAAAAGATGGTGCTGTTTCCGACGGTGATGCGGCATGTGCGCCACGATCATTTCGTCGTGGACAAGCGCAACGGGCGGGAAAAGTTCTTCCGGAAGGGGATCGGCGTGGAGGTGATCAAGGAGGTTCCGGTCTCGGAGCAGGAGACGATGATGGAGGGCTTCCAGCCCCCATACGTCCGCTTCGTGAACTCGCCGGCATTCCCGAAGGTCCGTCGGCATGACGTGGTCGGGTTCGTCCGGCCTCCGGAACGGCGCCAGCGTGATGAGGACGGGGAGTAAGCTCTAGGGCCCCCCAACATAACAGTTGGGGGGTCTTTTATTGAAACGGCGACCCCAGTCAATAGGGGGGTTATCCCCATATTGACAAGAATAGGGGTCTTGGTATATACTTATATGTAATTTAGAAGCCAACAAAACTACGCTAAAAGTGATGAAAAGCGGGGTTTAGGTTTTTGTGTTTTTTAATTCTTGACTAAAAGGGGAAATAGTGCGGGAGAAAGAGAGTGGCCTCCAATATAAAAATAAAAATCGGCGATTTTATAAAACACATATAATAATGTTGAATAAACTTCCTACCAAAGTTTTTTCCACCCATCCGGGATCGTTCGTCGAGCAGCCAAATTTGGTCGAAATTCAAACTCGTTCGTATAACTGGTTTGTTAAAACCGGTCTGAAGGAATTGTTTGAAGAAACTTTTCCGATGAAAGACTACGCCGACAAGAATATTGAACTGAAGTTTATGGAGTACTACTTTGATGAACCGAAGTATGATGAAACCTACGCGAAGTTCAAAGATCTGACTTATGAAGCCCCGTTGCGGGTGAAGTTGAAGCTGATCAATCAGCAAGCTAAAGAAACTAAGGAGCAGGAAGTTTATTTCGGAGATTTCCCGGTGATGACCGACCGCGGAACTTTTATTATCAACGGAGTTGAGCGCGTGGTAGTTCCGCAGCTGATCCGTTCTTCCGGTGTTTACTTCACCGCCAATCTTTATCGCGGTAAAAAGTTTTTCGGAGCGAAGGTAATTCCGAACCGCGGCGCCTGGCTGGAAATTGAAACCGATTCTGACGGTGTTTTAACGGTGAAAATTGATCGCCGCCGTAAAGCTCCGGTTACCGAACTGCTCCGCATTTTTGGTCTGACCGAAACTGAAGATATCAAGGAAGCTTTCGCGGATGTGGATAACGGCCCGATTAAATATTTGGAAGCTACTCTCAAGAAAGATTCCGCGAAGAATAAAGATGAAGCTTATCTGGAAATCTACAAGCGCATCCGTCCGGGCGATTTGGCCACGGTGGAAAACGCTTCCAGCTTGATTGACGCCATGTTCCAGCGCCTGGATCGTTATGACCTTTCCGCGGTCGGCCGTTTCCAATTGAATCAGCGTTTGCGCCGTAAATCCGAATCCCGACTTTTGGAATTGGATGATTTAGTATTGATGATTAAAGAGGTGATCCGGTTGAATAACGACCAGAACACTGAACCGGACGATATTGACCACTTGGGTAACCGCCGCGTCCGCGCCGTCGGAGAACTTTTGCAAAATAAATTCCGTCTTGGTTTGGCCCGCATGCGCCGCATCGTGCAGGATCGCATGTCCACTTTTGAAGCCAAAGCGTTGACCCCGGTGCAGTTGGTTAACGCCCGGCCGCTGATGTCGGCAATCAAGGAATTTTTCTCTTCTTCACAGTTGTCTCAATTTATGGACCAGGTAAATCCGCTGGCCGAATTGGAGCACAAGCGCCGTTTGTCGGCGATGGGTCCCGGCGGTTTAACCCGTGAGCGCGCCGGTTTTGAAGTGCGCGACGTGCACCGTTCTCACTACGGCCGCATCTGCCCGATTGAAACTCCTGAGGGCGCGAACATCGGTTTGGTAAACCACTTGGCTAATTACGCCCGCATTAACGATTTAGGTTTCATTGAAACTCCTTATGTGGTGGTGAAGAAAGGAAAGATCACCAAAGAAATTGTCTGGATGAATGCTTTGGAAGAAGAGCGGAACAAAATCGCGCACGCCGGTGTTCCGTTTGACGACAAATTGAATCTGATCGGCGACGTGATTGAGGCCCGTATTAATGGCGAGCCGGGAACTTGCATGAAAGATGAGGTGCAGTTGATGGATGTGGCTCCGAACCAGGCTGTCAGTGTCGCAACCTCCATGATTCCTTTCCTGGAACACGACGACGCCAACCGCGCTCTGATGGGTTCTAACATGCAACGGCAGGCGGTGGTTTCAGTGAAATCCGCGGCGCCGTACGTCGGCACCGGCATTGAAGAGAAGGCGGCGCAAGATTCCGGCCACCTTATTTTGGCTCCGCAGGCGGGTACGATTGAAGCCGTGGACGCGAGAGAGATTATTTTCAAAACTCAAAGCGGCAACAAGATCACTTTCCCGCTGAATAAATTTAAGCGCTCCAACCAGTTCACCTGCATCTCGCAGCGTCCGTTGGTGGAAAAGGGTCAGAAAGTTAAGAAGGGAGAAGTGTTGGCTGATGGACCGTCTACCGATAATGGTGTTTTGGCGTTGGGTCAAAACTTGGTGGTGGCTTTCCTTTCATATGAAGGCGCCAACTTTGAGGACGCCATTGTTTTGTCGGAGCGGGTAGCCCGGGATGATTTCTTCACTTCTATTCACATTGAAGATTTCTATTGCGATGTCCGCGACACAAAACTTGGACCGGAATTAACTACTCCTGATATTCCGAACGTCTCTGAGGAAAAATTGAAGAACTTGGATGAAGAGGGAATTGTCCGGATCGGCGCGGAGGTGCACTCCAACGATATTTTGGTCGGCAAGATTTCTCCGAAAGGCGAGAGCGAACTGACTTCCGAAGAGCGTCTGTTGCGCGCCATCTTCGGCGAAAAAGCCCGTGACGTGAAAGACACTTCGTTGACCGTTCCGCACGGAAAATACGGCCGCATTGTCGGCGTGAAGATTTTCTCCCGTGAGCGCGGCGATAAGCTGGAGCCGGGTATTATTAAACGAATTCAGGTTGAGATCGCGCAGTTGCGTAAAGTGCGCGCCGGCGACAAGTTGGCCGGCCGTCATGGAAACAAGGGCGTTATTTCTCAGGTCCGCCCCGTGGAAGACATGCCTTACTTGGAAGACGGCACTCCGGTGGACGTGGTTTTGAATCCTCTGGGTGTCGCTTCCCGTATGAACCTCGGCCAGATTTTGGAGGTGCACTTGGGTTGGGCGGCGAAAAAGTTGGGCTATCGCGCCATTACCCCGGTTCTCTCCGGCGCGACGGAGGCGCAAATTATAGGGGAATTGAAGGCCGCCGGAATTCCGGAGACCGGAAAAGTAATTTTGCATGATGGCCGCACCGGCAAGCCCTTTGCCCAACCGGTTACCGTCGGAGTTATGTATATTTTGAAACTGAACCATTTAGTGGAAGACAAGATCCACATGCGTTCCACCGGTCCATACTCTTTGATTACTCAACAGCCGTTGGGAGGTAAGGCGCAATTCGGCGGTCAGCGCTTCGGTGAAATGGAAGTCTGGGCTTTGGAGGGCTATGGCGCCGCGCATACTCTGCAGGAAATGTTAACCGTGAAATCTGACGACGTGGTGGGCCGTTCCGCGGTTTACGAATCCATCATCCGCGGCGGAGAAATTAAAGCTCCAAACATTCCGGCCTCTTTCAACGTGTTGGTTAGTGAGTTGAAAGCGCTGGGACTGAATGCGGAATTGCTTGGTGGTGATGAAGAAAAGGCCGCGAAAAGACCCCGGGCAACCGAGGAACAAAACCAATAAAACCCATGAATTTCTCTTCAATCAAATTAAGACTGGCCTCCCCCGAAGACATCATGAAGTGGTCTTTCGGCGAAGTAACCAAGCCGGAAACGATTAACTACCGCACTCAACGCCCGGAAAAAGACGGTTTGTTCTCCGAGCGGATTTTCGGTCCGACTAAGGATTGGGAGTGTTACTGCGGAAAATACCGCAGGATTCGGTATAAGAATGTGGTTTGCGATAAGTGCGGCGTGGAAGTTACTCGGGCGATTGTCCGTCGTGATCGGATGGCCCACATCACGCTGGCCGCTCCGGTAGCGCATATTTGGTTTTTCAAGAACGTCCCATCCAAGATCGGCGTGCTTTTGGACGTGCCAATTATGAAGCTGGAGAAAGTAATTTATTACGCTTCCTATATCATCACTTCGGTTAATGACGCGACCAAAAAGCGTATTTTGGAAGAATTGGAAAAAGAATTTAACGCCCGAAAAAAGACCGCCCGAAAGGAAGGCGTGAAAACCGATGAATTGCGTTCCGGTCTGTCGGCCGCTAAGAAAGAAGTGAACTCTCTGAAAGTCGGAAAAATTCTGACTGACAATGAGTATTTCAATTTAGCCAAGCGTTTCGCGGATATTTTTGAAGCCAGCACCGGCGCCGAGGCGTTGTATAAAATTCTGTCTAAGTTGGATCTGAAGAAACTGGTGGATCAGATGGGTAAGGAAGCGGAATTAGTGAAAGACCCGGTCAAAGAGCGGCTGGTTTTGCGCCGCCTGAAATTAGCGACCTCTTTGTATAAAAATAAAATTGACCCGGCTTCCATGATTCTCACGGTTTTGCCGGTCCTGCCCCCGGATCTTCGCCCGATGGTTGCTCTGGACGGCGGCCGCTACGCGACTTCTGATTTGAACGATTTGTACCGCCGGGTAATCAACCGCAATAATCGTTTGAAGAAACTGCTGGAATTAAAAGCCCCGGACGTGATTGTGGTTAATGAAAAGCGCATGTTGCAGGAATCAGTAGACGCTTTGATTGATAACTCCTCTCGTTTCGGCGTCCAACAGCTTTCCAGTCAGCGCCGCCCGTTGCGTTCCTTGGCGGATATGTTGAAAGGAAAACAGGGACGTTTCCGTCAGAACTTGCTGGGTAAGCGCGTTGATTACTCCGGCCGTTCGGTAATCGTGGTTGGTCCGGATTTGAAGATTGATCAGTGCGGTCTGCCTAAGAAAATGGCTTTGGAATTGTTCAAGCCGTTCGTGATCAATAAAATCATTGAGCGCGGTTTGGCCTACAATATCCGCAACGCCAATCGTTTGATGGAGCAGGCGCCTTCGGAAATTTGGGCGATTTTGGAAGAAGTGATTGCCGGCCGCAAAGTTTTCCTGAACCGCGCTCCGACTTTGCACCGCTTGGGCGTTCAGGCCTTCCAGCCGTCCTTGACTGAAGATTTAGCGATCCGCATTCCTCCGCTGGTGTGCGCCGCTTTCAATGCCGACTTTGATGGCGACCAGATGGCCGTTCACTTGCCTTTGAGCCAGATGGCTCAAAAAGAGGCGACCGAGATTATGCTTTCCAGCGTCAACTTGCTGAAGCCGGCTACCGGCGACCCGGTCGCGGTTCCGACTCAAGACATCGTCTTGGGTTGCTATTACTTGACCGCTTTGAAGGAGGGCGCTTTGGGCGAAGGAAAAGTTTATTCCAGCAAGGAAGAAGCTTTGCTTGCCTACAACTATGATATTTTGGCCCTGAATGCTCCGATTAAAATCGGCTCTGCCGAATCCGAGACGGTCTCTGCCGGCCGGATTATTTTCAACGAGATTCTTCCTCCGGATTTCGGTTTTGTTAATAAGACTTTAAACAAAAAAGAGATCTCCAAGATTATCGCGCAATCAATCCATCGTTTTGGTTTTGAGAAGACCGCTGATGTTTTGGATAGCATTAAGCGTCTTGGTTTTGAGTACGCCACCATCTCGGGTATCAGTTGGGGAATGGCCGATTTAATCACTCCTAAGGAGAAGCCGGAATTAATGAAGAAAGCAGAGGCCGCCGTGGCGGAAGTCCGCGATCAATATCAGCAAGGATTGCTGACCGATTCCGAGCGCCGCGCCCGGGTTATCTCGGTTTGGGAAAAAACCAAAGGAGAAATCGCTAAACTGGTTCCGGCAACTTTGAATTCCAACAGCTCCGTTTATCAGATTATTGATTCCGGAGCCCGTGGTACTTGGGCTCAGCCGGTACAGATGGCCGGTATGAAGGGTTTGGTGCAAAACCCGAAAGGCGAACCGATTGAGCTGCCGATCCGTTCTTCCTATAAGGAAGGATTGGGCGTGCTGGAATATTTCATTTCCACTCACGGCGCCCGTAAAGGTTCTACTGATACTGCTTTGAAGACCGCTTCCGCCGGTTACTTAACCCGGCGTTTGGTAGACGTTTCTCAGGATCTGGTTACTAAAGAACAGGATTGTAAGACTAAAGAAGGCATCACCGTCAACCGGGCTGATGGCGCGGAATTCGGAAATAATTTCGGTAATCGTTTGTTCTCCCGCACTACCCTAGAAGACATTAAAGTTGACGGCAAGACCGTGGTCAAAGCCGGGGAGACGATGGACCGCGCGACCGCGGACCTGATCAGTCAGTCTAAAGTAGAAAAAATTAAGATTCGCTCGCCGATTACCTGCAAGACCCTGTATGGTGTTTGCGCCACTTGCTATGGATATGATCTGGGAAGTAATAAACCGATTAAATTAGGCGAAGCGGTTGGTGTGGTGGCCGCTCAGTCCATCGGCGAACCTGGCACTCAGCTGACGATGAGAACTTTCCACATCGGTGGTGTGGCCGGTTCGGATATCACGCACGGTTTACCTCGTGTTGAAGAGGTCTTTGAAGCCCGTCCGCCGAAAGGACGCGCTTTTCTGGCTGAAGAGGATGGTATCGTGGACAGCATTGAAGATCGTGGTCTCTCCAAAGTTATTAAAGTTAATGTTAAGAACGAGGTCAAAGAATATGTTGTTTCCCGCACCGTTGATGTCTACGCGAAACCCGGTGACGCGGTGAAGAAGGGCGATCAGCTTTGTGAGGGCAACCTGGACCTGAAGGAAATCTTCAGCTTGCGGGGAGCGGAAGCGGCCCAGAACTACATCATTAATGAAGTTCAGAGGATTTATCTCTCTGAAGGCGCCAGTATTAACAACAAGCATTTGGAGGTGATCGTCCGGCAGATGTTCTCTCGGGTGAAAGTTAAGGAATCCGGCGATACCGATTTTGTTCCTGGTGATATTTTGGAAAAGTCCAAATTCTTGGAAGTGAACCGAGCGATCAAGAAAGCCGGTAAGGCGCCGGCGAAAGCCGTTCAGCTTCTGATGGGTGTTACCAAAGTCGCGTTGTCTACCGAAAGCTTCTTGTCCGCCGCCTCTTTCCAAGAAACCGCCCGCGTTTTGATTGCGGCGGCCCTGGAAGGCAAATCTGATCTTCTACGTGGCTTGAAGGAGAACGTGATCATCGGCCGCTTAATCCCGGTTGGTACCGGCTTTAACGCTCAACTGAATCAGCAGGACGCCGAAGAAGAAGGGGAGACCGCTTAAATGCCCAGTATTAAGTAGAAAGTATTATGTATTAAGTATGGGATAGCTGGAATCGAACACCGAAGACCCCGCGCCCATACTTCATACTGAATACTTGATACGGAATACTAATCCATGCTAATATCTACTAACTAGAAAAATGAACGACGAAATTAAAAAAGAATACGAGCTTGCTTATCTGTTGGCCGCTCCCGAAGCGGAGCAGGAAGTGCTGGCTTTGTTGAAGCAAAACGGCGCCGAGATCTCTCATCATAAAGCCGCCGTTTCTATCCCGTTGGCTTATCAGATTGCAAAGCACGCCACTGCTTATTTCGGCTTTGTCTATTTCATGGCGAATCCGTCCGCGTTGAAACCGGTTACCGACGCTCTGACATTGCAAAAAGGAGTCTTGCGCTCTTTGGTGATTACTCCGCCGGTGCGGGTAGCCGCTCCGACTGCTCCGGGTACGGGCCGGCCCACCACGGCGAGCAAACCGGAAAAGAAAACCACTCCGAGTATCAGCAACGAGGCCTTGGAAGAGAAGCTGGAGGAAATTCTAAAATAGCCCCGAAACTAAAACAGCCCTGACGGGCTGTTTTAGTAGTATTAGGTATAAAGTATTCAGTATTTAGTATGTTGATGCTGTCGGGATACTTGATACTTAATACATAATACTTAATACTGGATATCATGAACCTCAATAAAGCATTTATATTAGGTCGTCTGACCGCCGCTCCGGTTCTCCGTAGCACTCCCGGTGGTCAACAGGTAGCCAGCTTTAGTTTAGCGACTAACCGCAATTGGACCGATAAAGCCGGTCAGAAAAAAGAGGAGGTAGAGTTCCATAATATTGTGGTTTGGGGCCGGTTGGCGGAAATCGCGGGAAAATTTTTGACTAAGGGCGGCCTCGCGCTAGTGGAGGGCAGGATCCAGACCCGTAGCTGGCAGGACAAGCAGGGGCAGACCCGGAAAACCACGGAAATCATCGCCGATCAGATTCAATTAGGTCCTCGTTCCGCGGGCGGCGGCGGATTCGCCAAGCCGCAGATGGAAGCGCCGGATATGCCCGACTCTTCCGGAGCGCCGGCGCCTGAACCGATCCCGACTATTCAGATTGACGAGGATATTAGAGCGGAAGATTTGCCGTTTTAGGCAATAGGTTTTAGGGAATAGGGATTAGACCATAAGCTCTTGCAATTTAGGAAATCCAATGCTAAAGTATTCTGTATTCACTAGTGGCTAGTCGCTAGTGCCTAATGCCTAATTTTATGTATCAGCAATGCATTTTGTGCTCGCAGAATATGGAGAACGTGGACTATAAAGATACCCTCTTTTTGAAGCGGTTTGTTTCCAGTCAGGCGAAAATTACCGATCCGCGTTATACCGGCACCTGCGCTCTGCATCAGCGCAAATTAGCCCAAGCAGTTAAGCGCGCCCGTTATATGGGGTTGCTTGCCTTCGTCCGCCGCTAGAATAGGCGTTAGGGAATAGGGAATAGGGAATAGGGATTAGCCAATAGAGTTTCGGCGTGTTAAATTTTTTATTAGATCTAACTAGTGCCTAATGCCTAGCTACTAATCCCTGTATGTCTTACGATTTAGTAATTTTTAATTTTTTCCATTCTTTTGCCGGTCAATCCATGTCTATGGATTGGCTGATTGTTTTTTTCGGAAAATATCTGGCCTACATTTTAATTCTGGGAGCGCTGGTTCTTTTGTGGCAGGAGAAAAGCTGGCGGCATCGGGTTTATAAATTCGCCCTCTTGGCGCTGGCAATACTGGTTTCAAGGGGTATTATCGCGGAGGCAATTCAATTTTTCTTTTTCCGCGCCCGGCCGTTTGTTCAACTGGACCTGACTCCGATTTTTAACCACGGCAACGTGGCTTCTTTTCCATCCGGCCACGCTTCGTTGTTTTTCGCGCTCGCCTTCGCGATTTTCTTATTCAATAAGAAAGTAGGAAGTTTGTTTTTACTGGGAGCAGTTTTGATGGGTATAGCGCGGGTGGCGGCCGGAGTGCATTGGCCATTGGATATTCTCGCCGGCGCTTTGGTTGGTGTTCTCAGCGCTTTAGTGGTAAATTGGGCGTTAGCAAAAGGCAGCTCCAAAGAATAGGAGTGGCCGTTTAAAAAAGGAGACCAATTGAAAAGTTTCTGGAAGACTTTCAAAGCAGGGATGCTTTGGTCAATCTTGATCGTGGTGATTGTTTCAGTGGTGATCTGGGTTTGCTCTATTTTGAACAATTTTGTCATCCCGTTCAGCGAGAATAAACTGGTTAACATTCCCGCGAATCTGGCCGTTTACCTTGCCTTTATTTGGCTGGTTGGCTGGCTGATTGCTAAACCGACTCCACGGCAATGGTTGATGAAGCTCTTTTCCAAGATCCCTCTGGTTTCAGTGGTCACCGATTTTTTCCTGAACAACGACTACATTGATAAGGTGACCAACGGGAATCTGCCGGAAGTCTGGTTTGAATATGGCGGTCAGTGGTCATTCGGGATGGAGATGAATAAGGTGATGTTGCCCCGAAATATGTTCGATGGAGAGATAATTCCATTTTTGTTGGTTATTGTCCCGACCCTTCCCTTACCGATGACCGGTGTTCCCATTTTTGTTCCGTTGGAAGAGGTGGTTTATACCGGTCGGAATTTCAAAGATACGCTGGTTGCTTCTGCCTCATTCGGTCTCAATTTCCCCCAGCCCGATGTAACTAAGTTTCGGAAGGGTGGCGCCCGGTAATTTCCGGGCATTTTTTTATTTGACGTTTTTTCGCGGGTAGACTATAATGTATCCAACCTGTCAGGTGGTGAAACTCGACCATCACCCGGCAAATACTAAGTCGAGTTTCTACTATCCTGATATGCGTCAATGCGCGGTATGTCAAAAAGGATCACTGATGGCGGGCACCCGCGTGCTTTTGCGTGGTCATTACAACCCGACCAACTGGACCCGCAAATATCCGAACTTGCAAAGAACCCGCCTTCCTTCCGGAGTAAGGGCTTTGGTGTGTACTCAATGCTTGAAGCAGGTTCATAAAAAGACCCCTAACGCTTCAGCGCCAAAATCTCCGGAACCGGCAGCCACTAAATAAAAACTCCCCGCAACGCGAGGGAGTTTTTATTTTTGTCGGGGCGCCGGGAATCGGACCCGGCCTCTACGCACCCCATGCGTATGTACTGCCGATATACTACGCCCCGAGATTGGTTTGATTATAGCCGTTCCGCGAATCTGCGTCCACCGCTTCCATTTCAGGAGTTTTCTTGGCATCATAAGTCCTAGTTGTTTGAGGAAGAAAAAATTGGAAGCGGTTACTTTACGACAAAAGATTCCAGCGCTGGTCATTTTCTGGGCGATCCAGGCGCTTACCTATTTCCTGATTCCGCTGAAGTTCGCTTTTGAGCCGACCTTGGTTTCTTATACCCGCATAGATCAGGCGATCCCTTTTGTACTTTGGACAATAGTAATTTATGTCACGTTTTACGCGCAGGTTTCTCTGATGTTCTTGCTGGCCGAAAGCCGCAAAGCGCTCCGGGAAATTTTCATTTTGTATTTTTGGGGTGGCTGTCTGCTCAGCGCTTTTTATTTCCTTATGCCGACTGTGCACCACTACCCAAATCCGGTTCCGGAGTGTTGTGGAGTCCTAGAGTGGATATTTCTGAAGATCCGCTATCTGGATGTCGCCGCTAACCAATTTCCCAGCGGGCACACGCTTTTCAGCTTGATTGGCCCGTTTTATATGCTGGCTTCCGGAAGAAAGACCAAGGGTTGGCTGTTCCTAATCTGGGGATTGGCGATTACCGCCAGTACGCTGACGGTAAAACAGCACAATGCTTACGACGCCGTTGCCGGAATTTCATTCGCGGCGGCGCTTGGATATGCTTTTGGACGATATTACTCAAAACCAGCTGCCGTTTAGGCAGCTTTTTTGTGCTAAAATTGACTTGATATGCGAAACGTCATTTTAGCGGCTTTGGTTTCCGGTCTGCTGTCCCTGGCGGCGATATTTTTGCTTACCCAATATCTGACGTCTGCTCCCAAGCCGGAAAGCGGCAATGCTCCGGTAGAGATTACCGACGAAGTGCCGAGGGGGTACTTTGATCTGCGGGGCAATAAGGAGATACTGATCAGTCTTCAGGAGTTTGATGTCAATCCGGAAAAGATTGTTGTTGACCGCGGCACGAAAATCATTTGGAAAAACGGGGATCGGGTATTTCATAGGGTAGTGAGCGATTCCGTTGTTGACGGAAAACCGATGTTTGATTCCCAAAACATAAAATCCTCGGGAAATTTTCAGATGGCTTTTCCTGACGCCGGGACGTTCAATTACCACTGCTCTTTTCATGCCGACACGATGAAAGGAATAATAATCGTGGACGACTAAACTATGAAATTTGTAGTAAAAAGTTTTACCGGTAATTTATCCGACGCGATGCGTTCGGCGGGTTATCATTTTGAGGGCGCGGATCAAAAAACCAAAGAGTTTAAATTCTATCGGAGTGTTTCCGACAATCTTTTCCCGCGTTTTCATATCTACGGCTTTTTGGATAAGAGCAAAACTCTTTCTCTCAGCATGCATCTGGATCAGAAAGCGCCAGTTTATCAGGGGAGTACCGCGCACAGCGGGGATTATGAAGGGGAAGTGATTGAGAAAGAAGCCGCCCGGCTTAGACAATCTTTGGCGTCGGTTTCGGAGCGCAAAATTGAGGGATTAAGTGAATTTTAGCCGGGCCGTTGACAAACTGCGAGGGACTATGCTATAATGGCAATTAGAACGGGTTTCATCGGAAACCCCACAAAATATTACATTTCTCGATTTTTTAAGGAGAAAAACATGCATCGCAACGACGGCAATGATGAGATTGGAGCACTACCTCTCGGCATGACAGTCATCACTCGCGAGGAGATGATTGAGGGAATCATCGGAGAAACAGTCTCCGAAGTCCTCATGTCCTCGGATGAGTTGATCAAGGAGGAGCTAGATGCTTTTTATGCCGAGCACCCCAAGGCGCTCGTCGAACACATCCGGAAGAATTATTAACGACGCTACCCCGGCCAGGACTCTGGTGGACTGGCCGGATCGGTAACGAGCTCCCCAAGCTCGCCGCTCGGACTGACTGCTGTGAAGCAGACATGTCTGATAGGGCGCATGCGGCCGACCAAAAGGTCGGCAATAATAAGGGACTCGCTGCCTTAGGTCCGCCCCCTCACGAAAGTGAGGGGGCTCTTTTTTTTATCCGGCGCGATTGGAAATCCGCACCGGATAGCTGATAATATGTAAGCAATGGATACGGCTCAACAGATAAAAGAAAAACTGGATATCGCGGATTTTATCCGCGCTTATGTGCCGCTGAATCCCGCTGGAAGAAATCTTAAGGGTAATTGTCCTTTTCATAAGGAAAAGACGCCGTCTTTTATGGTTTCTCCGGACCGCCAAATCTGGCACTGTTTCGGTTGCAGTCTGGGCGGAGATATTTTCGGTTTCCTGATGCGTTATGAAAACATAGAATTTTTTGACGCCCTGAAAATATTGGCGGAAAAAGCCGGCATAGAAATCGCTCACAGTTTTGGCCCGGATCAAAAGGCGATCCAGGTTTTATATCAGGCCAATTTATTGGCAAAAGAATTTTTCCAACAGCAATTAGCCCTTAGCTCGTCAAAGGGTGTTCTTGATTATCTCACCGCTCGCGGACTCAAGCCCGAGACGATTGCTGAATTTGAAATCGGTTTTGCCCCTGATCAAACGGAGGCGCTAACCAGGTTTTTAATTGATAAGGGTTTGGCGATTCAGGTAGTTGAGAAAGCCGGGCTATCGCTGAAGACGGAGCGGGGGACTTATCGCGATCGTTTTCGCAACCGGATAATGTTCCCGTTGTATAACCAATTCGGTAAAGTTGTCGCCTTCACCGGCCGGATTATGCCCTTGCCCGTTGGAGCTTTAGCGAAGGAGGGCGGATTTGAGTTACCTAAATATGTGAACTCTCCGGAGACGGCAATTTTCCAGAAATCAAAACTTCTTTATGGCCTCCATAAATCTAAGAATTTCATCCGCGAAACCAAAACCGCGGTTTTGATGGAGGGGCAGATGGATCTGATTATGTCCTGGCAAGATGGAGTGAAAAATTTGGTGGCGACTTCCGGAACGGCGTTGACCGCCGAACATCTGAAGAGTCTGCGTCGGAGCGCGGACGCCCTGGTGCTTTCTTTTGATCAGGACGAAGCCGGTAAGATGGCCGCCGAGCGGACGATTGATATGGCTAATTCTGCCGATTTTGCGGTGAAGGTGATTAAAGTCGCTCCGGAATTAACCGTGAAAGACCCGGCGGATATCGCGCAGGCCCAGCCGGGAATGATGGCGAAACTGGTTGCCGAGGCGGTGCCGGCAATGGAATATCTGATGGAAAAATATCAGCTTTCTAGTATTAAGTATCAGGATCGGGGTAGTGAGGTTTTGAAAAAGAATGTCCGGGCGGTGTTGGCGAAAGTAAAGAATATTTCCAGCGCCGTGGAGCGGGATTATTGGCTGAAAGAAATTTCCAACCGTGTCGGCATAGATATACCGGTATTGCAGGAGGAAGCGGCGGCGATTCCGGAGGCGAGATTGCCGGTGGCCGATTCGCAACAGGAAGAAGCGCCGAGATCGCCGGCGCCGAATTTACCCCGCAAGGATTTGATCGGTCAAAGGATTATTACTTTGGTGATGAACTATCGCGAACTCTCGGATTTGGCGAAGGGCCAGTCGGAAGAAATGCCGGAAGTGTACCGTCAGGTTTTGGGCTATCACCTGGACCCCAAGTCGGTGATTTTGGGAGCGGAAATCCAGCCGATCGCGGATATGATCAATCTTCGTTCCGGAATTGAGCTGACTTCGGACGCTATCAAGGCGAAAGAGGAGTTGGCCGAGCTTTTCCGGCAATTAAAGATAGAGAATTTACGCGGAAAGAAGCAGGAATTGCTTTGGACGATCAAAATGGCGGAGCAAAAAAATGATGAGCCGGGATTATCAATAGCGCTCTCTGCCTTTGACAAAGTGATGAAAGAGATGCAAAATTTAGAAAAACCAGCGTCGCTGGCCTAGTCCCTTATGAAGAAAAAGAAAAAAGCCACAAAAACTTCCGCCAAAAGCGGATCCCTGCCTACCGGACAGGCAGGCGCCTCCGGCGGAAAAAAGAAGCCCGTTAAGAAAGTTGTCAAAAAATCTAAAAAGTTTACCCGCCGTGGCGGGCCGACCAAGGCCGTCAAACCGGTTAAGGGCAAGAAAGAACTGAAAAGAGAAGTTGATCTTCAGGCGCTTGGTGAGCTGATTGAGCGTGGGCGGAGCCGCGGTTTCGTGACTGATGGCGAGGTTTTAAATTACTTCCCGAAGATTGAAGAAGATATTTCTTTCCTGGAGCAAATTTACGACAAGCTGGAAGAGGCCAATATCAAGGTGGTTGAGACTAACCAGCTGATTGAACTACCAAAAGAAGAGATCAGCGAGAAAGAATTGGAAGAATCCACCGTCGGCGAACATTTGCCTGACGCAGTGCAGATGTATCTGAAAGAAATCGGCAAAACACCGCTTTTGAAGGGCGAGGATGAAAGAGAATTGGCTAAGAAGATTGAGAAAGGGGATCAGGAAGCCCGCCGTCATTTTATTCAGGCCAACCTTCGTTTGGTGGTTTCTATCGCTAAGCGCTATGTGAATCGCTCTCCGAACTTGAGCATTTTGGATCTGGTGCAGGAGGGGAATATCGGGCTTTCCCGCGCGGTAGACAAGTTTGATTATCGCCGAGGATTTAAATTTTCTACCTACGCCACTTGGTGGATTCGCCAGGCGATCACCCGCGCCTTAGCCGATCAATCACGCACAATCCGTATTCCGGTGCATATGGTGGAGACAATTTCTAAATATACGCAAGCTAAGCGCCGTCTCCTACAAGAATTGGGCCGTGAGCCGTTGGCGGAAGAAATTGCCATTGAAATGAATTTGCCGGTGGATAAAATCCGCCACATCCAAAAGATTTCTCAAGACGTGGTCTCGCTGGAGTCTCCGGTGGGCGACGATGATGAGGATTCAACCCTTTCTGAATTTATTCCGGACGACCGCAACCTAACCCCATCACAGGTGGCCTCTCAAACATTATTGCGCGATAAAATCCGCGAGATTTTGGTTGACCTAACGCCCCGCGAGCAAAAGATTCTGGCGATGCGCTTCGGCTTGGAAGACGGCGTTACCCACACCCTGGAAGAGGTAGGTAAGGAGTTTGGCGTTACCCGCGAGCGTATCCGGCAAATCGAAGCGAAAGCTTTAGTTCGCATTAGGGGACACCATAAATCGCATACCTTGGAGGGGTATTAAGGGCTCGGCGACTCTCTTTCTCGGAAACAGAATAACCGGCCTCCTGCGGGCCGGTTTTCTTCGCCCTCGGCGGTTGTTCGTTCGGAGATAACGAACGAGCCAAGCCCAACCACCTCCGAGATGTTCCTTAAAAGAGTGCCACCTCGCTTTGTTTAAATCGGATTGACGAATTTTAATTTGCGTGCTAATATCTCGGCAGTTACATTAACAAGGAGATGTAGTCATGGGTGATGAATCTTCAACGAGCGAAGTTTCTAAGGCGGAATTGGGAAAAGATTCTGACAGGAAGAAACTAGATTTCACATCAGTCGTCCCTTTTATATTCACATTTGTGATCTTGGGCCTGCTGGGTGGTTTGATTGCGTTTGGCGTTTCAGAGACGAGAGGGGAAGTGCGAGCCGCTGAAGTAGCTTTCAAAGGTCCGGAGCTGACGCTGGCCGAACTCGTTCAATATCAAGGATGTGAAATTGATAAGGATTTTGCTTTTGTCGAACTTCATAATTGCGTCCTAAAACTTACGGATGGTCCAAATGAAAACCTGGGAGTGTTTGTTAGGGTTTCTAAGGATGTTTGGGCTTTGTGCAGAAGTAGACACCGTTTAGATGTTGTCGGGATTGAAGGGGATTTGAAGGGAGGGGAAAAATACCGTGAGGCGCTGGAGCGTATCCGCCGGGGAGAGCCACGGGAAGAGTCTCCCGCAACCGCCGAGAAAAAGTAACCCGGACTCAAAAAAGGAGACAAAAATGCAGTTCATTATCCCGGTCGTCATCGCCGTGTGCTTGTCGGCGTTTGGGTACGGACTTTATCACGTATGGCGCGCAGATTCCCAACGGAGACGTCTTGCTGAAGAGGCTTTGAAAGGCCCGGAATTGACGCTTCAGCAGTTGGCGCAGTATCAGGGATGGCGCGTTGAGACAATCGTTAAGTCATTTCTTGGCGAGGAAGGCTATAAATACCAGTGTATTCCGAACGTGCTCCGACTGACTAACCCGAATTCATCATCAGACCCGAAAGAGATTTATGTCCATGTTTCCTGGGGAGCTTGGTATTACGCCGGCTGTTGGTCTGTGGATGTGGTTGAGATCGCCGAGAAGATTAAGAAGTATCGTGAAGCAAATGAGCAAGAATCACAGCGCCAGAAAGAACGCGAAGAGATGCTTGATCGGATCCGCCGCGGTGAGTTTCCGGCAGAAACTTCTACCAGCGCCTCCGAAAGTTCGTCGCCGTCCAGTTCGTAAATTTCAACCGCCCCGACTATGTCGAGGGCGGTTTTCTTTTATTGACGAACTCAATTTTGCGTGCTAATATCTCGGCAGTTCAACAAAAAGGAGAAGAAGATGAGTGATGGCTTCCTGATTGGTCTGGGAATACTGGGAATAATTGTAGCTCCGGTCGCGGCTGGATACGCCATTTATCTTTATTGCCAGCAAGTTACGAATGCCAAAAAGCGCGTTAAGGAGGAGCTGGCGAAGCCGGAATTGACGCTGAAAGAGCTGGCAGAATATCAGAAATGGGTCTTTCGTAGAGTTGCCGACCCGTCCTTTCTTGGTGACAGAAGCATCGAGGGCTTGCTGGAACTCAAAAACCCAGCTGATGAGAAAAAAATTGTTTACGCGCATGTTTCTAAGGAAATTCAGTCGAATTGCGTGGCGTTTCATGTTTGGTGGACGGTGTTTGATGTGGTGGCGATTGATCAATCCATAAAACATACGGCAAGAAAGAAGCGGGAAGCTGAAGAATTGGAGGAAACGGCTAAGATAGAATATCAAGAAACTCTTGAACGAATCCGCAGGGGAGAGACTAGCGTGGAATCTTCCAGCAGCCCTAGCTCTGGACAAAAAGGAAGTACTTCGCTATAATCTCCCTTAGATATTTGCTATGTAGAAATCCTCAACACATAGCTGCCTCTAGCGGCGCTGTGTGGGGCAAGGTACGGCTGCTTGAACCGGATCACACCTCGATTTGACGGGGTGGACCACCGGTACAGCCATCTTTTATCTTCTACATATCAGTTGGGTTGCGCCTTGATTTAGCGGGCCATAAACACCAAAAGGTGTAAGGCGAGGCTACGTCCCCAAGCCCGCTAAACTAGCGCGACCTACTTTCAACCCGCCCCTCCCACCGGTTTTACAACTTGAGTTGCAACCTGGGAGGGGCTTTTTATTGAAGTAATCGCGAATAATGCTAATTAAAGAGGTAATATTGCGAATGGGAAGGACATATTGATTTGAGCTACCATTTTGTGCTATACTATCGTAAGGTCTGGTAAGGACCTTTTTTGTTACCCGAATGGGTAGCGTACGTAATTTATCTCCAGCCATGCCATAGGCAGGCAAGTCCCGCCTCTGATGTGCCTGGAAACACCATGAAACAACTTTATAAGATCATTCTATTGGCTGTAATTGCCGTCTCTGTGGCCGTTCCGACCGGCTTTTTGTTCGCTCAAGAGAGCGTTGATTTAGGCGTGCAAAGCACCGGTCTTTTGCCGTCTAACCCCTTTTATTTCCTGAAAGAATGGGGGCGGGGATTCCGGAAGCTGTTGGTCCCGGGAGTGGTCCGGAAAGCGGAGCTGGAGCTGCTGGTTCTTAACGAAAGAGCCGCGGAATTGCAAAAGTTGGAAGAGATCACCGGAGGCAACTCTGGGGCTATCGCTAAGGCCGTTTTAGGTTACCAAGAGGGACTGGAACGTTTACTGGAGAACTTAAAAGATTTAAAGGAAACCTCCGAGAATCCTAACGTGGACCGGCTGGCGGAAAACTTGATTTCCCGCGGTGTGCGCCATTTCCGTTTGCTGGAGGATTTGTCGGCTAAACTTGCCGATGGCGATGAGCTAGCCGTCACGATTGAAATTGTTTTGAATAAGTTGGCCGAAGCATTAGCGATCGTCCCCGGTCAGCTGGATGATTCGGAAAAGTTTCAGCAACGTTTTCAGGCGGTAGTGAAGGATTGGAAAGATTCTTTCCGGGAATTGCGGGGAGCGGAGATCGCTGACCGGTTAGAAGATCAACTTTCCGGAGAAGCGCGAGGCGCGGCCGCTTTTCTGCGCGAAAATCTTTTACTGCAATTCAGCGGACGGTTGGAGGGTTCGGCTTTGGGCGGCGAAGGATTCGGGGATTTGTCTTCCGTGCCCGGCGATAAATTACGCCGTTTGCGGATGATTGATGAGGTGCGAGAAAATATTTTGAATCCGGAACTCCGTAACGAATTAAATATTTTAAGGCAGAAAATTTTGATGGAAGCCGATGAGGCGGAGGCAATCGGCGCGGAAGAGGTTAACCGGGTAATTGAAGAAGCGGCTACACTGCTAAAAGAGGCGGAAGAAAAGGTGGCGGCGCGGTCTTCAGTGAAAAATTCCATCAAGGAATTGATTGAACGGGCTAAATTCAATATCGCGCAAGCGGAAAAGTTTCTGGCGGAAGAAAATTTCGGCGGCGCCTTCGGCCAAGCAACAGCCGCTAAGGCCTCTTTGAAAAATGTCTGGAATCAGCTTTCTCCCGAATCCTTGAACGCGCCGGCGGCTTTGAAGCGGGCCCAAGAGGAATATGACAATTTAAGAGCGGCAATCGTAGCGGCGGAGGTTTCCAAGGAGGAAAATCCGAAAATTTTCAGTTTATTGACGGAGGCGGAACGCCGGATCGTGGAGTTGGCAAAATTGGTGGAGCGGGGCGCCGCTTCGGAAACCATCTCCGCGTCTTTGCGGACGGTTACCGTATTACTTTCCACCATTGAACAGTTTTCTCATGTTTTAAGTGAACCAAGGCCGGAAGTGATTGAGCCGGTTACGGAACCGATTTCGGCTCCGGTGAATGAGGTAAGGGACTTGCCAGCCGTTCGGCAGACTTCAGTTTTACAGCCGGAGGTTGCCGGCGTTGTTATCACCGGAAAAGGATTTGAACCGACCACGATCAAAGTTACCGCGGGCGCGAAGGTGGTTTGGACGAATCAAGATATCCGTCCGCACTGGCCTGCCTCCGCCTTGCACCCGACCCATAATCTTTTACCCGGCTTTGACGCTCTGCAGGGTTTGAGCGAAGGGGAGTCCTATTCATTTGTTTTTGAAAAAGCGGGAGTTTGGAAATATCACGACCACCTGAATCCCGGTCTGGTTGGAGTAGTGGAGGTTGTGGAGTAATCGCTAATAATGCGAATTGGAGAGGTAATATTGCGAATAAGAAAATAGTGAGTGAATAGTATTAGATATACGGTATTAAGTATTTCAAGACCTTTTAAAAGCCGCTATAATCACCGATATGGCCAATGAGACGTTTGGCGGAGCGCCGGCGGCCGAATCCGGCGAGTCAATCGCGGGAATTTTTGATCGTTACCGCAACGGCGAGCGTTTTGATTTCTCCAAGTTGCCGCCCGGAGAGTTGGGCGCCGCCGTAGATTATTATCGGGAACACATCTCGGAAATTGATCCGACCGGTCAGGTAGAAATCCTGGAGCAGTTTCTGCAATTGAAAGCCGCCCCGGAAGAGCAGTTTTTGGAAATCGCCAAAACTTTTTCGTGGGAACAAAAGATTGAATTGGGAAATTTTGTCGGCGGCCAGACTGAACCGGGTTTATATGCCAAGATTTTCCATCGCTGTTTTAAAGATGCTTTTCATCAGGAGGAGGTGTCGGTTTGGTGCGATAAATTTCTGCGTGGCGAAGGAGTGACCGCCAAGCATGTTTTGATGGTGGCGCCGTTTTTAAATTTGTCCGAACTCGTCACTGACTCGGAGACTTTAGAGAAAAAAGAGCCGCGGTTTTCCGAGAGGAAAAAGTTTGTTAGTGCTTATCACATCTTTAAGCCAGGAGAGTCCGGTCGTGCCATTTATCTCCTAGACGCCCTTTTTGATAATCTGCCGGCCGCTCAAGAGCTGATGGACGATTGTTTACTTTTGGAAGATCCGGACTTGCCCGGGCTGGAGAGCGCTCTAAATTATTTCACCAGGAGGCGGCGCGCCTTTGTTTTGCGCTATCTGCCGCAACTGATGAAGATTGGGGCGATGGATGAAGGGAAGGCCGTTGAGATTCTCACCCGCGATCTTTCTGATGCCGACCAGCGACCCTATTTTACTCAGGAATTTTATTCATCGGACGAAACTAAGAAGGAATATAAAAATTTGGTTGATGCCGCGCGTCAATCCGAGAAACTCAAAAAAGAGGATTATTTTGACGAACTTTCCGGGCCGCGCCGGATCGCCAAGAAACTCCAGGATGTCCGGGCTGTGGCGGAATCCGCTGGTTTGGATTTTGCTTTAGAGAATTGGGATCAATTGGAAAAAATTCTGCCGGCCGACAAGCGGAATGCCTTTTTGCGATCCCTAGTCCATGAGCAGGTTCCGATCTTAAAAGCGGCGAGGCGTTTGAAATTAACCAGTGAAGAAATCCGGACTTTGTTCAGCCAAAGCATGGATGAGGAGGGTTTCAAAATTTTGGACGACGCTTCCGATCTGAAACATTTGGTTGATATCGGGAAGGAGCAGGACGCCGTTTGGATAATTCGTGAGAGTATTCTGCGCAACACCGGCTCTTTTGCTAATTCGTATTTAGTAGATCGGTTAGACGGTGTTCTGTCTTGGTTTTCTGAGGTGAACCAGCGGGAGATTTTGAAGGTGGTGGAATCCGAACCGGACTTGTTTGCTAACCGGTGGGATTGGATTTTAACCAACCGACCGGGCGAGCTGAAAAATTTTATTCATTCGGCCGTGCGACAAAGCGGCGGTTATGGATTCCAGAATGGTTATCAGCGGGTCCTGCAATTATTGAACGAACGGGAGGCCGCTGGATCAGCGAATCCGCTCACTCCGGATCAGTTCCGGGAGTTTTCTAAAGATCTTTTTGAAAAATATCCGCCGCTTTTCTTGCGAGCGGTTAAGGTTTTCTCCGAGCTGTATAATCCGGATGAGCAGAAGGAGTTTTTTCAAAAGAACGTTTCGGGTTTATCGGGATCGGAAATCATCAATTCTATCATTAACTCCCATCAGCCGAATCAGTTGAAGCAACTCATCGCCCTGCTGGGCAAGGATGGTGTTTACGGACCGATCGGCCGGGCTGTGCGAGAGGATCCGGATAAGTTCGTGAAGTTGATGAATGAAAGCGGCTGGCGAGCGATCAATCAGCTGGAACCGGTTTTTAAGGTCGGAGAACGGCTGGATCTTTTTTTGGAGCAACTTCCCAAGTTTGATTCTGAGTATGTCGGCGCCGGAGAGTCTGTAAAGATCTTTCTGGGTCGTCCCGCCAGGCTCCGGGAGCTGGTAGAAGTGATCACGGAGACCCAAAATCCGGCGCTGTTGGAAGATTTCTATTTGGGGGCCGGCGACCTGGTGTCCGGTCATCACAACGCTTTGAAAAGAATTAAAGACGCGAGATTTGAAGCCACGCGTCAGAAAAAGAAATTTCAGGCGCCTTTTGGAGCGGAAGAGTTAATTTTGAATCCGAGTCAGATGGCGGCGGCCGAGGAATTCCAAAAAGCTACGCGTGACCCATTGTGGGATTATTTGAGCCGGCATCCCGGTTCAATTTTTCAATCGGCTGTCAGAAAAAAAGCGAAGAATGATCCGAAGCTTCAACAATTGATTGAACGCGACGCGGATGATTATGCCACTCTCTATCCGCAAAATATCCGGGAACTCAAAGACGTACTTAGTGAGGAGCGCTATTTTCAAATGGTGGAAGACCATTTTTTGGCGGCCTTCTTTTCTTCGGACCATCTGGTGGGGACGGCGCCGGAGGAAGATCTCAAAGACAGCCGCTCCGTGGCAATACTGGATCGGTTGTGCCAGGTTAATCCGCTGGAAAAGGTGGCCAGGGATTCCGTTAAAAGTAAAAATGATCTTCCGGAAGATTATTATCTGCTGGTTTTGAGCGAACTGGCGCGTAATCCATTTTACGGAATTTATAAAAACCGGCTTTCGGAACTGGCGGCTACTGAAATTGATCTGCATGGCCCGCTCACCAAAATCCCGGGATATTATGAGCCGAATGAGAATTTTGCCGAGCTGGCGAAGCGGATCAGCATCTTAAATACTTCATCGGAGATCGCCGGTCATCAGCCGGAAATTACAAAATTGCCCGCCGCCGAAAGAGAGGAGTTGATGGCGGGATTGGAATTTGTCTTGTTGCGCGGCTTAGATAAGAAAGGTCCGGAACTGGGGAAGGCCCTGGAGTCGCTTAGCAAAGGTGCCGGAGAGGCCAACGCGATTATTCGGCGCATGATCGCGGAACACGCGGGGAAGATGTTTGAGATGCCGGAACTGCCGGCGTTAGTAGGAGAGAAGACGGATTTTGATTCGGTTACCTTGAGGATCCTTGGAACTTATTTCCCGAACGCAGTCGCCAAGAACAGAGAGTTTGGAAAAAACTTTGCGCCAACCATTAAAGAAATCGCCAAAGGCGAATACAATTGGCGCCGTTTTTGGGGAGGGGATCCGGGCGATCAGTCCGCCGCGGCTAAGGAGAGTTTATTAGGGAACCTTAAAGCCGGGAAGTTGATTCCGGAAAAAATTTCTTTGAATCAGTACCAGGAATGGGCGTCGGCGCACAACGCGGATTTTCAGGAGACTTTAACTTTTGACCATTTGGCATTGCAGAGAAGCATCCGGGATGTTCTTAGCCAAGCGGTGGCCGACCACCATCTTCCTCCAGAGGAGTTGGCTTCGGATTTGCCGGAGCTGCAATATAAATATCAGGAACTAACTTTGCCGTTGACTGAATTGACCAAAAAAATGGCGGATTTGAAATCCCAAATGCCGGCTAAAAAAGGAGAGAGTAAAGAACGCGCTAATCCGGAGCTGGCAAAGGCCTACGCCGAGACGCAGGCCCAGATTGCCGACTATCGCGAAGAGAATGAGGGAGAGTTCGCGGAATTGGAGGCCAAGCTTTATTTGGCTGTTTTGCCGTCCATGAATTTAACTATGCTGGAGCGTCAGTTGCTGGATGTCGGCGGTAGGAAAGTACCGCTAGCGAAAGCGTTTCAGGCGATTGAAAAGTTTTTTGGTGAATCCCACCCCGAATTCACGCAAGACCTCCGTAGAATCCAGGGATTATTAAAGGATGGTTTTGACCGGGCTTTCGGTAAGTCGCGGGTTTCCCGATCCTCACTGACTTTGACTGATAAGTTTGATCTGAAAACCTATCTGAATATCGGCGAAGCGCCCGTTCCGTCCTGCCAGAGCTATAAGCGGCCCAATAAATATAATTTGGGATTGCTTTCTTATGTTTCCGATCCGAACGTGAAGATGGTTCAGGTGTATGATAAAGCCGGAAAAATTATTTCCCGGGCCGCTCTGCGTCTTTTGGGAGACGAAGAGGGGAATCCGCAATTATTTCTGGAGCGGGTTTATTCCGTGAATCCTCATCCGAAAATCACCGAAGCGATTGTGAACTTCGCCAAACAACGCGCTAAAGCCTTAGGGGCGGGTCTTTATTCTCATCACACCGAAAACGCCGATATTACCGAGAGCGGCCATCCTTTGAAGACGTTGGAAAATCGTAACAGCCGGGCCTCTCATGTTTATACCGACGCGGGCGGTGGTTTGGTTAAACGCGGCGTCTTCAAAATTGAGGACGCCTATCGAATCGGGTAGGGGATTTTCGCTCTTTCCACAGCGAGGGAAGCAACTTTTAAGGAACATCCCGGAGGTGGTTTGTAGTTCGTTAGCATCGAACGACAAACCGCTGAGGGCGAAGAAAATCCGCTGCTTGAGCGGATTATTCTGTTTCCTAAAAAGGTTGCTTATTGAGCCCTTGACAAATAGGCCTAGAGTGTGCTAGAATACCAACAGCAATCAAACAAATCAGTTGTCCAAAAAGGGCTTATTTTAAGGAGGTAGCCATGAGCGGTGGAGTGACCAAGATGGAAACAAGAACGCCGGCAGTAAACAGACTGATTCTACTCTGGCAGTCGTTGCAGGGAATGATCAACAATGAGCTGGCCAGACTGCCGGAGTGGGAAGTGGTGAGCCGGGTTCACGGATACACTTATGACACCGTCCGGCTTCGGGGGGAAACCCTGATCGGTCAGGGACCGACCCCGACTCTGGTGGTTCGCTTCAAACTGGTGAGGTCGGCCGACAATGTGGCGACTCCGGTGATGCCGCGTCCGATCAAGCTATACTTCGGAAGCCATGGCCCAGTTTATAAGTTCGGCGAGCATGCTTTCGCTCCCGAGATGGTGGCTCGTCTGGCCGCCATCTATATCGCCAATGGACTGAATGGAACAGACTAGCCAGCGTTGCCGCCCTGCGTCCTATTTGTTAGGACAAAGGGCGGTTTTTTTATTCATAATTTTCTTCTATAATACATACAGTTCATTGGAGGAAGTAGATTGGAAAACAAAAAAGGAAGTAAGTTGGCATTGTTTGCGCTCCTGGTCATCGGCGGGATTTACGGATTTGCTTTCGGATATGGCTATGGCAATCGCAAGGGATTGGAAGATGCCGAGGCGATGACTTGGTTGGAGGAAGGACCGGAACAGACTTTTGAAGGGACCATTACCGGTTTCGCGCGTGTTCCGGAAGATGTTCAGAAAGATGGCGCCGGGCAGTACACCGCTGTTCATAAAAGCGGCGAGACCGAAGACTTCTTGGAATGGGGGCCGGTCGGCAATACCTACTGTGTAGTTCAAAATGCCCAGGATTATCTGGCGATAGTCGGACCGGCCGACGAGAAGGGTAACGAGTGGGTGAGCGTGGATGAAGATTGGGCGAATCCGGAATTAGTTGTGGGCGCGAAAGTCCGCGTGACTTATATAGAGTTGAGCGAAGTGATTCTGCTTAACGGCAAGAGATCAAAATCAGATCCGGTACGGAAGATAAGGTGGGTGATGAAGATGGAGTTAGTGAAGTAATAATATTAAAACCCTCGTCAAAACGGGGGTTTTGTCTTAATATCTTAGCTATGAGCTCTGAGGAAATCAGAAGGAGTTTTCTAGAATTTTTTAAATCAAAAGGGCACGCTGTCGTGCCGTCTTCTTCATTATTGCCGACCGATCCATCGGTGCTTTTGACGACCGCCGGGATGCAGCAGTTCAAGCCCTATTTCACCGGGGAGTTGAACGCGCAAAAAGATTTCGGTTCGCTTAACACCTGCTCGGTGCAAAAATGCTTCCGTACTTCCGACATTGATGAGGTCGGCGACAAGACCCACCTGACTTTTTTTGAAATGCTCGGTAATTTTTCTTTCGGCGGATATTTTAAAAAAGAGGCGATCCATTGGGCTTATGAATACGTGACGAAAGTTTTGGGCGTGAACCCGGAGCTGGTTTATGTGACGGTATTTGCCGGGGAGGGGACAGTGCCGTACGACAGCGAGTCATTTGATATCTGGCATAAAGAGCTGGGCATGCCTGCCGATAAAATATTTAAACGCGGTAGGGCGGATAACTTCTGGGGCCCGACTGGCAGTGAAGGTCCTTGCGGTCCGACCACTGAAATTTACGTTGCTAAAAATGCCGAAGAAGCCAAGAAGGGGGAGGGGGTGGAAATTTGGAACAATGTTTTCAATCAGTTCTATCAAAAACCCGATAAGACTTTAGAGAAGCTGAAAACTCCCGGTATTGATACCGGCATGGGTTTTGAGCGGTTAGTCACCGTGATGCAAGGAGCGCCGAGCGTTTTTGAAACCGATATTTTCAGCGGCCTGATTTTAAAGATCCGGGAGATGGCTTCGGGAATTGAAGATCGGGTCATCCGAATTTTGGCCGACCACCTCCGCTCTTCTATATTCTTGGTTGCCGACGGCGTTCGGCCGTCTAACAAAGAAGCCGGATATATCCTACGTCGTTTATTGCGCCGCGTTTTGGCGTATCAGACTATTCACGACATTCATGGAAATCTTTTTGAGATGGCGGTGGAGTGGGCGAAAGAAAAGTTCGGAGCAATTTATCCGGAAGTAAAAGAACCGAGAATTTTGGAGGTGATGGAGGCAGAGAAAGATAAATTTGAGCAGGCGATTGCTCTGGGCGTGAAAGAAATTAAGAAGTATGAAGTGATTGGTTCCAAAGAGGGATTTTATTTGTATGAAACTTTCGGCCTGCCTTTTGAACTGATTAAAGAATTAGCTCCGGAAGCCGCCAAAAGTTTGGATCGTAAAGAATTTGATGAAGAATTTAAAAAACACCAGGAAATTTCCCGCGCGGGCGTAGAAAAGAAATTCGGCGGTCACGGCCTTCTATTAGACACAGGAGAGCTGAAAGCCAAAGACGCGGAGGAATTGAAAAAGGTAACCCGATTGCACACCGCCACTCATTTGATGCAGGCGGCGTTGCGGAAGGTGCTGGGTGATGAAGTCCAGCAGAAGGGTTCGGATATCACCGCGGAGCGAACGCGTTTTGATTTCATCTTCCCTCGTAAATTAACCCCCGAGGAAATTAAGAAAGTTGAAGATCTAGTCAACGAACAGATTCAAAAAGATTTGCCGGTGGGCTTTGTGGAGATGCCGAAAGAAGAAGGCGCGAAGACCGGCGCTCTGCATTTCTTTTTAGATAAATATCCGGAGCGGGTGAAGGTTTATTACGTCGGCCACGACATTCCTTCCGCGTTTTCTAAAGAATTCTGCGGTGGCCCACACGTGGATCACACGTTAATTATCGGTAAATTCAAAATTGCTAAAGAAGAATCGGTTTCCGCGGGAGTTCGTAGAATTAGGGGAGTGGTGGACTAGCTCTGGACTTTTAGCGTAAATTGTAGTATTTTGTTCACAGTTCCCAAACATAGGAGCGGGTAATGTCTAATTCCTCGGTTTTGATCACTATGATGAGTTCCGGTAAGCCGGTAACGGTTGACGCTCTGCAGATTGAGGCTCTGGATTCCGAAATCGAAAGGTTGGAGGCGGAACGCGCAAGTTGTTCCGGTTTGGAATCAGGTTACGCGAACTCTTTGATCGGGAAGACCAACGAGGCGAGGGCTGAAAAGTCAGCCCTGGATAGACTCACCAAATGGAGCAATCCGGTTAGCATTATTGATCTTACCGAGGCAATGAGTTGGCGGGACGCTTCCGGTCTGCCGCGAGTCGCGGTTTTTAACGTTGAGGATCCGACGATGTTTCTGGAATTTAGGTATTATCGGGAAATTCCCAGCAAGTTCTCAAAGACACAGATCAGTTGGTGGAGTTTGTATAATGCTAGACCCGGACTACTGCATGGGAATCACTATTATTTTAACGATTTGGGAGATAGGTGGAAAGCGGAGTGTGAGCAGTTGAAGATTGGTTTTCGGAAGTGGTTTCGGATTGCCGGAAACGATAATCGAACCTTCAAGCATGATTTGTCCGTTTACGCTTATTTCCGCGGGGTAATTTCTTCCCAAATGCGTTCTTCCATCGATAAAGCTCGAAAGATTTTCGGCGCTACCAACGTGTATGTGATTGCGGAAGTTCCGAAATGGCATAGGCCGCTTGGTACAGATGAAGCAACTGCCGAAATCACCGGCGCCGAATTTTTGCTGGTGGCGATGGTTAACGGAGATGTATTGCTTCTGGACGCTTCCGGGTTCGGTGACCATATCAGCGTCCCGCCTTCTCCATTCCAGGCGCGGCATGGGTCTATGCCATAAACGGATTGAAGCAATACCCGCCCGCTCTCAAAAAGAGCGGGTTTTTTGTTACGCATACCAGGCGGTCACCACTAAGATGGGATGGTATACTTAACTTAAGGTGATCTCCATACAAACAATGGATGAATTTTAACCCTAAACATATCCTGAATGGGCTCTTAAAGAGTAAGGGTGATAAGTTTTTGGTCGTAGAAATGTTCGCGGACAACAATCGGGCCGCCTCCATCAAAGCCAATTTTAAAGAAAAAGAAATCAAATTTCTCAAGACCGCCTCCCATTACGATCTTAAAAAGTTACTGAAAAAGTTCGGCCGGATATCTCGCTACAAAATAGTTCTGGGTTTGGATTCGCATTTGGCCACGACGATTTATTCTTCGGTAGTTTTGGTGCGTGACCGGTTTAAGGAGCTGATTGATGAGCCGGAGATAGATAATCTGATTTCCCAGGCGATCTGGAAGTTCTTTGACCGACAACGCAATAAGGTGGCGGCCAAGATGGCGGTCAGTGATTTGGATATTGTTTTATCGGACGTGAAGATCCGAGGCGTTCGTTTAGATGGTCACAAGGTAGTGAACCCGGTGGGATTTAAAGCGAAAACGGTGGAAGTGATGTTCAGCCAGACTTTCCTCCTGCGTTCTTTTGTTGATTCGGTAAAAGAAATTTTGCCTTTGGATCAGGTGTTGTTTACCACCGAAAGCGGCACGGCCTGGTCCAGCGTGATGGCAAAGTCCGACACCGGTCAAAATTTCCTGATGGCGAATATCTTCGGAGAGAAAACGGCGATGTTCGCTTCCGCCGGCACCCAAAATTCTTATTGGGATCATTTCGCTTGGGGTGAAAATAATTTGTATGCCGGATTGGCCTCGGATCTGGCGCTGGATTCCGAGACGGCCAAGGGCGTTATCGGTTTATACAACCAGGGGGCGACCTCCGACACTTTCCGCCGCCGGGTGGAAACGATGATTTCCCGTGAATTACAGACCTTAGCCAATGGCCTGAACCAGGTGGTTAAGAAAATGGATGTGAAACAGATTTTTCTCCATTCGTTTTTTGATTTGCCCGCCATCTTCACCACTAATTTCCGGGACAGCTTTGATAAGCCGGTGAATTTACGGATGCTCAACCTTGACATTATTAGCAATAACTTCGGTTTTGATATAAAATTTAAGTATAAGGCGGACGCCAAGTATTCTTTCAGTTTTTTGGCGACCCTTCTTGAGTGGTACCTTGCCCCGCGGGAGGACAAGATGAGTCAAATGGCTAAGCGCCGCGTCCGGTGGCTTTCCCCGGTCTAGACAAATAAAAAATCAAAGTGCAAAAAGTAAAATTACAGCGCAAAATTAAAAGTTTAATGAATCCATATCGGAGGATACAAGAATTTTTCATTTTTCATTTTTAAATTTTAATTTATTATTATGGCCGCCAAACCCAACGTTCATCGGATTAAGAAAATCGCCATCAATAAAAGTGATGAGGTGGCTTTTGTGGTGGAAAAACTAATTGATTCGGAGGCGCAGGAAATAGTTTTAAATATTCCGCGATTTTCCAAACTGGCGGATTCTTTGTCTAATTTTCATCTGATCGCCAGAGAGGCCAAACTTCTGGGAAAGAAGATCGTCGTGGAATCGGTAGATGACAAGGTGATTGAGTTGGCCAATCTTACCGGGCTGGAGTCGCTGAATCCGATCTTGTCGCGCTCTCGGCGCCAGTTTTACGATATTGTTTCTTCAAAAAAAACCAGAGAAGCCAATGAAGAAGAGGGGATGAAAACCAGGAAGCTTAGCGAATCAGTGCATCAAAAAAAGCCGATGCGACGGTTGCTGAAAAATCATGCCCGTAATTTTATCGGCGGGGGAGCAGTGTTGGCGGTAGTAATAACGGCCGGAATTTTCGCGGCCAATGTTTTGCCGCGCGCGGATATTAAAATTATTACTACGAAGACCTCGTGGCCTTATAAGGATTCAGTCCGGGCGGAAAAGTTGGCGGCGATTGATTCGGTCTCGGCCACCATTCCCGGTCAACTTTTCACGGAGAAAAAAAGCCATCAGCTTTCTTTCCCGGCTACCGGGAAAAAGAATATTGAGCAGAAGGCCACCGGCGCGATTACTATATATAACGCTTACAGCTCCGACCCCCAGCCATTAGTGGCCACCACTCGTTTTGTCGCTCCCGACGGGAAGGTTTTCCGATTGGCGAAGAGCGTTACCGTGCCGGCGGCGAAAATAGTGGAGGGGAAAATCATCGCCTCTACTCTGGATACCGACGTGGTGGCCGATCAACCGGGCCCAACTTATAATCTTGGTCCGGTCAGCTACTTCAGCATTCCCGGATTTAAGGGGACCGCGAAATATCAGGGATTTTATGGAGAGTCTAAAACTGCCATGACCGGCGGATTTGTCGGCGAAGCGGCTTTTCCGACGGACGCGGATATCAAAAAAGGAAAATCCACGCTGGCTGAGACTTTGGACGCGATGCTCAAGGTGGAGCTAACCAAAAAGATTCCCGTGGAGTTTAAAATTATTGACGGCGCTTCCGGATTCATCGTTTCTAATCAAGTGGTTTCTACTCGGGTGGACGCGGCAAACAATTTCGCGGTTTCCGCAGACGGTCAGTTGAACGCAGTCGCTTTCAAGGAGACTGATCTGATGAAAATGCTGGAGAAGAAGATCAATAAAGAGCTGGGAGGGGATTATGTTATCAAAACTAATGAATTGAGCTATGGAAAAGCGCGCGCCGATTTCGCCAACGGCCGGATCAGCTTCCCGATTGATTTCAAGAGCCAGGTGGCCAAGAGGATTGACGCGGAATTATTGAAGTCACAGGTGCTGGGTAAGTCGGAAAAAGAATTGCGGACGTTAATCAATGCTTTACCCGACATTGAATCCATCGGGCTTTCCCGTTGGCCGTTCTGGGTGAATCGGGTGCCTAAAAATCTCTCCAAGGTTACTTTAGTAATTGATTAGCGCTATTTGACGAATCATGACGCAAGGGTTATATTTCAAACCTGAATGGCAGATAAGAATGTAAAAGTGCTTGAGGGCAGAGTGGAGGAGGCATTGCCCGGAGCAACTTTCCGGGTCAGCATGGCCGGAGATAAAACGGCTATTGCCCACCTCTCCGGCAAGATGCGTATTCACCACATCAAAATTTTACCCGGTGACCGGGTTTTAATGGAATTCAGCCCCTATGGAGACACCCGGGGCCGGATTATTAGGCGTCTTTAAGCGCCATTTGCATTTAATTATCCCTTCGTGTATAATTGCTAAATCTCTTTTATCATTTATGAAAGTGCGTTCATCGGTGAAGGTAATTTGTAGCAACTGTAAAACTACCCGCCGGAAAGGACGGGTTTACGTCGTTTGCAAGAATCCGAAGCATAAACAGCGTCAGGGATAAGCCCGACGTTGCAACGCTTAAACGTTTAAACAATAAAAATATACACCCATGAGAATCGCAGGATCAAATATTCCGGACAACAAGCGCGTTGAGATAGCGCTGACTTATCTTTATGGCATCGGCCGGACTCTTTCGGTTAAAACTCTGGAGCACGCCAAGGTGGATTTAAATAAGCGCGCCAAGGATTTGACTCCCGAGGAGATCAACCGGATTCAGGGCTATATTGAAAAGAACTTCAAGGTAGAAGGAGAATTACGTCAGATCATCAAACAAAACATTAATTTGTTGAAAGAGTTACAGACTTATCGCGGTAGCCGTCACGCGCGGAAGTTGCCGGTTCGCGGCCAAAGGACGAAAACCAATTCCCGCACCGTGCGCGGCAATGTTCGTAAGACGGCCGGTAGCGGAAAACGTAAGACCGAGCTCAAGTAAAAAAGTGTTGCAACGTTTAAATGTTTAAATAATACAAAAACATGGCCAAAAAAGTAGTTACAAAACAAACATCCGAAGAGGCCCTGAAAGAGGGCAAGAAGACCGAAGTCGCGGTAGCGAAAGCATCTGAAAAATCGATCGCTAAGAAATATGAGGTTGGCCGGGTGTACGTTAAAGCTTCTTATAACAACACCCTGGTTTCCATTTCCGACGATAAGGGAAATATCTTGGCCTGGAGCACCGCCGGCGCTTTGGGTTTTAATGGTCCGAAAAAGGCCACTCCTTTCGCGGCTTCCAAAATTATCGCCGTGTTGGCGGAAAAATTGAAGAAATCCGGCCCGACCAATGTTAGTGTGGTTGTCAGCGGTGTTGGTGGCGGACGCGATTCTGCGATCCGGACTTTGGCTAACCACGGTTTCACTATTCTTTCCATTAAAGATGTTACCCCGATTCCCCATAACGGTCCTCGACCACGCAAAGTTCGAAGAGTTTAAAAAATATGTTTGATACCAGAGAAAAAAAAGAAAGATCGTTGGGAGTTAAGCTTTTCTTAAAAGCGGAGCGTTGTAATTCCGCGAAATGTGTAATGGCTCGCCGTCCGCATCGTCCCGGCGCGCACGGAAAATCTTATAAGTCCATGTCGGAATTCGGTCAGCAGCTGAAAGAAAAGCAGAAGATTCGTTTTACTTATGGCATCCGGGAGAATCAGATGGAGCTGGTCTTTAAAAAAGCTTCCCGCAATCCCGGTATCACCGGAGCGATGATGATGAATATTTTAGAGGCCCGATTGGACAACGTTGTTTATCGCCTGGGGTTCGGCGCCTCCCGTTCCGTCGCCAGGCAATTAGTCAGCCATGGACACATCATGGTTAATGGCCGCAGAGCCACTATCCCATCCATGCAGGTAGCTGTCGGTAATGTGATTTCTCTCCGGCCGCAGTCCGCCGACCATCCGTTATTCAGAGAGTTGGCTGAAAAATTGAAAAAGCAGGATGTTCCGGTCTGGCTTTCATTGGACGCCGAAAAGAAAGAGGGGAAGGTCGTTTCCACTCCAAAGGATTTTGACATCCCGTTTGACGTTAACCTAGTTGTTGACTTTTACAGTAAATAGAGGTAAAATATAACTTATGCAATATCAATATTTAAGCGAGACAGTCGGTATCAAAAAGGTCTCTGAAACCGAGAAAGAGGGGGTCTTTGAGATTGAAGGACTCTACGCCGGTTATGGTCTTACCTTGGCCAACGCTTTGCGCCGGGTTTTGCTTTCTTCTTTGCCGGGAGCCGCGATTACTCAAGTAAAAATTAAGGGCGTGAGCCACGAGTTTACTACTCTGGAAGGAGTGAAAGAGGACATGGTGGAGGTAGCTCTAAACATGAAGAAGATCCGCTTCCGGATTCATACCGATGAGCCGCAAGTTTTGACTTTGAGAGTGAAAGGAGAAAAGGTAGTGACCGCTTCCGATATTGAAACTAACGCGCAAGTTGACCTGATTACTCCCGATGCCCCCATCGCCACCTTGACCAGCAAGAGCGCCGAGTTGGACATTGAAATTACCGTTGAAAAGGGATTGGGTTACGTGCCGGTGGAATCTCGCCGCAGTGAGAAATTACCAATTGGTGTGATCGCTTTAGACGCGCTGTTTTCTCCAGTTTCCAAAGTAAATTTTGTGATTGAAAACATGCGGGTTGGCGAGCGAGCTGATTACAACCGGATTCGCTTGATTATTGAAACCGACGGCAGTCTTACCCCGTCTTCCGCGCTCCGCAAAGCCAGCAACATTTTGCAGGACCATTTCGTAAAAATTTCCGGAGTGGAAGTGAAGGAAGTGGAAGCCGCGCCGGCCATAGAAGAAGGGGAGAAGAAAGCTAAAAAGACCGTCAAGAAAAAGAAAAAAGAAGAATAAAATATTTCAGCGTTGCAACGTTTAAACGTTTAAACAATAAAAATATCCTCCATGGCAAAACACGCGCGAAAATTTAATCGTACGATGGGCCGCAGAAAGTCTTTCCTTCAGGGATTGGCCAATAATTTGATTATGAAAGAAAAGATTTCCACGACCGTCGCGCGCGCTAAAGAAATCCGTCCGATGGTTGAGCGAATGGTGTCCATCGGCAAAAAGCAGCAATTGGCTTCTTTGCGTTCTCTGATCGCCAAACTCCCGAAAGAGGCGGCTTCCAAGGTTTATTATGAGATTTCGCCGAGATATCAGTCTCGCGCGGGTGGTTATCTACGGATCACTAAATTAGCCAAAGCGCGGAAGCGCGATGCGGCTCCGATGGCCGTCATTGAGTTTGTAAAGTAAAAAGTTATAAGCTATAAAGTATTAAACATGGAACACGTCATTGACGCTAAAAATCAAAGACTCGGAAGACTCGCTTCCCAGATTGCCCAAATTTTACAGGGCAAGCTTCATGCCGACTATGCCCCGAACAAAGAGGGTAAAGATAGCGTGATAGTAAAGAATGCTTCTCTGATTGTAGTTTCCGGAAAGAAGGCCACCCAAAAGATTTACTATCATCACACCGGCTATATGGGTCACTTGAAGGAAAAAGTTTATAAAGACGCTTTTGAGAAATCTCCCGAGAAGGTTTTGGTATTGGCCGTAAAACGGATGCTACCTCAGAATTTTTTGAAACAAAAACGCTTGAATCGGTTAACTATTGAAAAATAATATGACCGAAAAAACAGAGAAAAAAACAGTCCGTTATTTTACCGCCCGGGGCGGCCGAAAAACCGCTAATGCCTATGCCCGGGTTTTTATAGGCAAGGGTCTTTTGGTGAACAATAAAGATTACAAAGATTATTTTAAAACAATCCGAAATCAGTCGGTGGCCCTTGGGTCATTGGAAACTTCCGATATGAAAGCGAAGATTGGTGTTACGGTCATTGTTCACGGCGGCGGTATTAACGCGCAGGCGGACGCTGTGCGTAACGCGATCGCGCGGGCTTTGGTGAATATGGAGCCGACTCTGCGCAAGGTTCTGAAAGTTGCCGGATTCTTGAAACGCGATGCTCGGATGGTGGAACGGAAGAAATACGGACTCCGTAAAGCCCGCCGCGCTCCCCAGTGGGCTAAACGTTAAACTTTGTTTAGCGTTATGCGTTCCCAGAAATTTATTTTCTATTCCTTGGCCGCCTTATTGGCGGTCTTGGTTTTTCTGGAGTATTACGACCTAGTCGTTTACAGCGGCCTGGATAGTATGCGGCCATGGCATTACGACGTAATTGAGCATTTCATCGGCGGCGTTATTGTCGCCGGATTATTTCTCTACTACGCCTATGTTCGGCAATTGGATCAGTTCCCGCGTCAATTCTGGGTGGCAGCTTTGATGGCTATGGGTTTTGTGGCGCTGGTGGCGGTCTGCTGGGAGCTTTTTGAATTCTCCGCGAACATTATCGGACAAGCCGAGCAAAATACTTTGTCCGACACGATTGAAGATCTGGTAATCGGTTTGCTGGGATCTGTCGCCGGGTCTTTAGTCATCCTGCCGAAAGTTTTGCGGAAATAAGCTTCTCTTAAGCCGTCCGGTTGGTTATACTTAGAGCAATTTATAAGTTCCTATTTTTGATTTATGAAATTCGTTATTAAAGGCGGAAACAAATTAATCGGTGAAATAAAGTTAGCCGGCGCGAAAAACGCGGCCACTAAAATGCTGGTGGCTTCTCTTCTAACTTCCGAGCCGTGCGTTTTAGAAAATTTCCCCGATATCGGAGACACAAAAATCACCGAGGAACTTTGCCGTTCGGTAGGGAGCAAAATTTCCCGCGAAGGTTCGGTTCTAAAAATAGAAACTCCGGAGATCACTAATTCCAAGGTGGTTTCTTTAACTCGCCGTAATCGGATCCCGATTTTGGCCCTTGGGCCGCTTCTATCCCGGGTAGGAGAGGCGGAAGTCCCGGTGCTGGGAGGCGATCGGATCGGCCCGCGACCGGTGGATATTCACATTGACGCTTTAACCGCGATGGGCGCGAAGATTGAGACGTTAGATGACCGCTATGTAGCTTCGGCCCCGCAAGGACTGCATGGAGCCGAGATTCGTTTGCGGTATCCAAGCGTGGGCGCCACCGAAAATACGATTTTGGCGGCGGTGCTGGCTAAGGGGCGGACAGAAATTCAAAACGCCGCTACCGAGCCGGAGATTTTGGATTTGATTAAGTTGTTACAGAAAATGGGAGCAATCATTGAGTTCGGCGCTAACCGGACCATCTACATAGATGGCGTGGATACATTACATGGCGCCACGCACCGGATCATGCCTGACCGCAATGAAGCCGTTTCATTCGCTTCCTTGGCCGTGGCGACCAACGGCCGGATTTTGGTTCAAGACGCTCATCAGGAATCACTACTGACTTTTTTGAATGTTTTGCGTCGGGTGGGGGGAGATTATAAAGTTCTGGATAGTGGAATTGAATTTTGGAAGGCGGTTGATGGTCCGCTCAATCCCACCATGATTGAAACAGACACCTATCCGGGATTTATGACCGACTGGCAGCAGCCGGTGGCGGTGCTGTTAACTCAAGCTGACGGCGTTTCCTCAATTCACGAGACAGTCTATGAAGACCGCTTCGGTTACGCGCAAGACTTGAATTTAATGGGTGCGGAGATTAAAGTACAAGCAAAGTGTTTGGGAGAATTATCGTGCCGTTTCTCCGGAAAGGACTTTTTACACAGCGCCCAATTCACCGGTCCTCGTAAATTACACGCCGCCAATTTAACCGTTCGTGATTTACGGTCGGGGATCGCTCACGTGATCGCCGCGTTGACCGCGGAGGGCGAATCAGTGATTGATGGCATTGAAGAATTGGATCGGGGGTATGAGAATATTGATGAGCGGCTCCGAAAGTTAGGGGCAAACATAAAACGTGAATAATTCAATCTAAAACATGTTTACAAGAAAACTCGGGATAGATCTTGGAACCGCCAACACGATTGTTTTCGTGCCGGGCCGGGGATTCATCATTAACGAACCGACTATCGTTGCTTTGAGTGTTCCTGATAATACGGTTTTGGCCGTCGGCCGGGAAGCCAAAGATATGATCGGACGCACCCCGGATAATATCGTTGCCTACCGGCCGCTGAAGGAGGGTGTAATCGCGGATTACTACATCACTAAGGCGATGATGAAGTATTTTATTACAAAGGCGACCGGCTCCTTTAACTTATTCCGCCCAGAGGTGGTTATTTCTGTGCCGGCCGGCATCACTCCCACAGAAAGACGGGCGGTGATGAATGCCGCCAAAGAAGCCGGCGCTAAAGAAGCTTATATCGTCAAAGAGCCGATCCTTGCCGCCTTAGGAGCCGGAGTGCCGATCAATAACTATTCCGGTAACATGATTATCAATATTGGCGGTGGCACTTCCGAGGTGGCAGTGGTGGCCCTGGGGAGCATCGTCTCTTGGGCCAGCTTGCGCGTCGCCGGAAATAAGTTTGATCAGGCGATTATGGACTATATTAAAAAGAAGTATTCATTGTTTTTGGGTGAGCAGAGCGCGGAAGCCGTGAAAATAGAAATCGGATCAGCTTTGCCGACCAAAGAAAAATTGGAATACCGGATCCGGGGCCGGGACTTGGTTTCCGGTTTGCCGCGGGACCTGGTTATTACCTCCAACGAAATTGCCGAGGCGTTGAATCCTCATTTATTGGATATCGCCTCATCCGTGCAGAGCGTTTTCAATAATACCCCCCCTGAATTGGTGGCCGATATTATGGAGAAGGGGATTATTCTTTCCGGCGGTGGCGCCCATTTGCGCTACATTGATGAGTTTTTCAAGCGAATGACCGGCGTGCAAACTTATATTGCCGAAGACCCTCTCTATTGTGTTGCTAAGGGAACCGGCTTGATTTTGAATCACTTGGATGTCTATAAACGAACTTTGTTGAACAAGCGTTAGAGTATAATTAATTTTATGCCAGAAAAAATGCCATCAGCGCCGGACAATCAACCATCCTTTTCAAAGCAGGTTATTGAGAATGCCGAGAAATTGGTTAATCTGGGGGAGCAGGAGAGAGAAAAAATGACTCAAGATTGGGAGGCGGTTTTAGAAGTGCAGAAAAATTATGATAATGCCGTGGATGATATCGCTAAGATTTTGGAAAGTTCCAAAGGAAATCCGGAGGCCGAAAAGAGAGCCGAAGAATCTATCAAAAAGATTTGGCAACCGGCGGCCAAGGAAGCTTTTAGCGCCTGCTTGGATGCCGAATTTGCTTTTGAGGATAAGTGGGGGCGAGGCGCTCTATCCGCGGATGTGGTAAAAAAATATGTCGGCAAGGAAAAGTTTTTGAGCGCTAAAGCGAGGTCATCTTGGGATAAAGAGGCGGCCAAGCAAGCAAAAGTTCGCGAGGGTATAGAAAAGAGATTCAAAATCCGAGGCCTTAGCGAGTAGCGCTCCTCGTCCGGTGTATAATATTGGTAATGGCCCAACCGGATTATTTAAAGAAGATTTTTTCCGATCTGATTACCGATCAACGCGTTTCCCACGGTTATATCTTTTTCGGTCATGGAGTTAGTCCGGTGAAATCCGAATCAGCAAGGAAACTGGCCAATTTTTTGGAAAACGGAAAATGGGAATTATCGGGCAAGATTTTATTGGATTGTATGAGTATAGACGCGGGCCTGGATGGGGGGATTGATCTGGTGCGGGCCGCGAGCGATTTTTTGTGGCAAAAACCGGTCATTTCTTCCCGTCGGACTTTTATTATTGATAACGCTGACGCGTTGACTTTGCCGGCGCAAAACGCGATTTTAAAAATTGCCGAAGAGCCGCCGGCTAGTGCTTTGATTGTTTTAACCATGCGTGATCCCGGGGCACTGCTCCCGGCGGTTCAATCCCGATTCCAGAAAATATTTGTGGCGGACTTAAGCCCTTCAATGAGCGCCGATGCTCTGAAAGAAGCGGTTAAGTTCTTAAAGTTGCTGCCGCCGAAAAAGAAAGAATATCTCAAAGAATTAATTGAGCAGTCACAAGAACCGGGAGGGGAGAAGCTGATAGAAAATTTCGTATTCAGTTTGTTCGCCGAGTTAGACAAGGAACCGGTTAAAAACTTCCAAGTTTTAAAAGAATTACTCCATCGTTGGCAGTTGATGAATGAGTTCAATGTGAACAAGCGACTTCAGCTTGAGGCGGCGCTGCTTGAAATCTAGGGAATAGGCATTAGGGAGTAGGGGTTAGGCGATAAGTTTTGCTATACTGAAATTACTAATCCCTAAATCCTAACAACTAAACCCTAGAGTCATGGACAAAGCTTTTGGAATAATTTTGCTTCTTATCTTCTCCGGTATTTTGTTGTACTTTTTGCCGATAGTTTGCCGATAGCAATCAACTAATAAAAAAACGCCCCGTTGAACGGGGCGTTTGCTTTATATCCCATCTTTATCATTCGAGGTCGTATCGGGGAACGATTCGGAAGCGACGCAGTACTCCGGTTTCTTGTCGGGGCGCAGATCCATGAAGCTGGCGCTCTGCAGTTTCCCGCTAGGGTAGCGAGATTCAAATTCCAGCTGGATCACCAAAGGGTAGGTCGCGGTCTGCAGTTGCTCCCGCATGGCTTTGTTGAAATTTCCGAACTTGCCGCAATTAAATTCTTTTCCGGTAGTGGGATCCAGCTGGCTGATGTTTACGTCTTTTAGCCGCTTAGGATCTGTTTCGGAAGGATTCCAGCTACGGACGATGAAGTCGTCTTCTTGAATCGGTTTCCACTTATAGCAACCACGGATTCTCTGCGGCGCTTTGCCATCCAGGCGGAAGTCGGATTCGAACTGAGCGCTATATAGCACCAGGCCTTCCCACTTCTTTTCCACCACCATCTTCTTGGCTTCTTCTAACGTAGCGCTGACCCACTCAACATCGCCGACGAAGCGGAATTCTTCCTCGTGCCGGCGACGCTCGCTCTTTCGGTTGATCGGACCGCGGTTCTTCGCGAGGCGCTTTGTCTGATACAAGAGTTTTAAGCCAGCGATGTTACATGCGTAGAACCTCACATGATACTCAGTTTTTAGTAGGTATTCACCTTTCCAGAAGATCACGTCAAAAAGACAGAACTTGATGTGGCCGATTTCCTGTTGGGTATCCAAGGCCTTTTGAGTGCCACTCGTAAATATACCCGCGGCTTTTACGCGGATATCTTTGAGAACGCCGTCTCGCTTGGTTTCAAGGATGCCTTCACCGACGAAGCGAGTATTATTCGGAATCGGCAGTTTCTTAAACTCTTCCACGATGTGTGGCAGTTTGTCGGTGATTTCGTTAATGCCATCGGTGTAGATATGGAACTTTCCTTTTACTTTTTCCACGAACAGTTTCCAGCCGTCGCGTTTCCTGGTGATCAGAAGGTGACCTTCTTTTTCCAGCTTCTCAACTTCTTCGGGCTTATACGCTTTCTGCTGAATCGGCTTGGCGAGGACGAATCCTTTACATTCTGACAACGGACGAAAAACGTACTGCTGCGGGTCAACTTTCCTGACCAAGCGCGGCCTCCTTTCAAAATGGGTGTTTTAAAAGAACCCTGAGATATTAACAGATTTTCAAGCATTTGTCTATTCATTTTGCGGTTGGTAACTTCTACTATCTTACGGTCGTGCAATAGTAGAACTTGAACAAGTCGCCCCTCATGGAAGTTATTTAATTGGAGCTGTTGACGAAGCGAAATAGTTGCGCTATCATACTTTTCAGAACTCCAGTCCGTCCCTACCTCGGCCAAGAGCCAGTTCGGGTGCGCCTTATCGGGGCGTACATCCCACACTCGATTGTCGATCGAGTAAAGAGCCCTGGCCGCAGGTAAACCCCAGCGCCGCCGTGAACTAGTCACGGCGGCGCATTTTATTAGCTTGGCCTGCGACGTTTTAGAGCAGCTGCCAAACAATAACCCCGCACCTACAGAGGTGAGGAATTTCTCACCTCCAACTAGGTGCGGGGTGCCTTTGATTCTAAATAAATTTCTTGCGATAAAAGCAATAAATTTATAGAATCAAGGCATGACCGATCAACTACTAAAAGACCTATCCGGCAATCTAAAAATCGTTACTGACGCCATGAAGCTGGATCTTTCCGGCATTCGCACCAATCGGCCGAGTCCGAAGATGGTGGATAGTATCAGAGTTCAGTATATGGAGCAGGAATACACCATTCAACAGTTGGGCTCAATTAGCGTTGTGCCGCCAAGAGAAATTGATATATCACTTTGGGATCCGGCATCCGTACCGGCGGTGGTTAAGGCCATTGAGACTTCCGGGATGGGTCTGACCGCGAATAACGATGGAAACTTGATCCGTATTAATTTACCGGCCCTGACTGACGAGCGGCGTGTTGAGCTAATAAAGTTAGTGAAAGAGCTGACGGAAAAATCCAAAATCCGCGTCCGCGGTATTCGCGACGATATCAATAAAAAAATTGAAGGATTGTTTAAAGAAAAAATGATTACTGAAGATCAGAAATTCAGATCGCGCGAGAAAGTTCAGGACGCGGTGGATAAGGCGAATGGCGAGATGGAAATGGCGCTGGGTGCTAAGATTAAGGAGATATCAGAATAGAAATTAGGGAATAGGATTTAGGCAATAGGGGGATAGAGCACGCATCCATCGCCCTAACCCCTAAAACCTAACCCCTAAAACCTAACCCCATGGACATCCTTTTTGTTCTAATCGGAATTTCAGTGTTGATACTCATTCATGAGGCGGGGCATTTTTTTGCCGCTCGTAAGTTCGGGATCGCGGTGGAGGAGTTTGGATTTGGTTTTCCGCCACGGCTCTTCGCTAAAAAAATCGGAGAGACTTTATATAGTATTAATCTTTTGCCGTTCGGGGGATTCGTTAGATTATTTGGAGAGAATCAGTGGGACGCGGCCGGCGGCGGGGAAGCGCGCCATAGTTTTTTTAAGCAATCGGCCTGGAAGCGATCTTTGGTGATCGTAGCCGGGGTGGCGATGAATTTTTTCTTGGGCTGGATGCTGATGTCGCTGATTTTTATGATCGGCACGCCTCGGGTGGTATTAGTGGCGGAGGTCCTAGCCGATAGTCCGGCGGCCGCGGCGGGAATTCTGGCGCAAGATCAGATTACCGGCTTTGATCAAGCTTCCGATTTTGTCGGCGCGATTAATCAATCACGCGGCAAAGAAATTAATTTTTCTATTTCCCGGAACGGCCAAGAAATTAATATTAAGGCGACTCCTCGTCTTTCCGGTGACGGCGCGTTGGGTGTGGCGGTGGTGGATGCCGGAATTGAGCGACTTTCTATCCCCATCGCTCTCTGGGAAGGGTTGAGGGCTTCGGTTTCTATAGTTGTCGGTATTATCGTTGCTTTTGCAAATTTATTGTGGGGTTTGGTCACTCAAGGGCGGCTACTGATCGATTTTGTCGGCCCGATCGGAATTTTCGGCGTGGCCTCGCAGGCCGGCTCTATGGGATTTGTTTATCTGATTCAGCTATTGGCTCTGATTTCGCTGAACTTGGCGGTTTTGAATATTCTGCCCTTTCCGGCGCTGGACGGCGGCCGTTTTCTTTTCATCCTGATTGAAAAAATCAAAGGTTCGCCGCTCAAACCGGAATTTGAGCGCTCCGCCAATGCCGTCGGTTTCCTGCTTTTACTCCTGTTGGTAATCTCGGTTACGATCCGCGACGTCATCCACCTATTTTAGCTTGCCCCGTGACGGTAATCTATTTTACGGGGTTGTTTTTTTTCGACCTAAAATGCTATAATTCCTCTTAGCTTTTTTGAGAGGTCAGCGAATGATCGCTAAGTTTGTTACCGGCGTAATTGTTGGCTGGGTTCTTTTCGGCTCCGCCTTTGCCGCTGACGTTCCGGAATTTGATAATCCCGCCAAAGGACTGAAATCCCGAGTCGCCGAGTATTATCTGACTGATGAGAATGATCCGACTTTAGAGGTTTTGAGTAAGAGGGTTTCTGAAGTCTTTAGTGAAGCAGGAGATCTAGTTTCCAGTACGGAAGAAGATCTGAAGGGTAAGACCGTCAAGATAATCTACAAGCACAATTACAATGCCAAGGGAGAGCCATTGGATCGGCAGGAAGTAGATGGATCGGGCAATGTTTTACGGGAGTGGAAATATGACCGCGCCGCGGATGGTTCTCTGAAAGTCATGGTTACTGTTTCAGTGCGCCTAAAAATTCAAAAGCATCTCTACGTTTTTGATCAGCGGGGCGCCCTGTTGAGTGTTACCGCGGTGGACGTAGATAAGAAAGAAAAAGACCCGCCGGCGGTAAAAAATATTTACGGGCCGGATGGTAAGTTGACCGAGCAGGTTCAGATGGCCGGCGCCAAAGTTAGGCGGCAGGTGAAGTTTGAATATTCAGAGAACGGTAAATTGCAGAAGCGGGTTGAGTATCAGGGTTCTAACGGCAACCTCGCGATTGAAGAAAGCTACAACTCGGCCGGTGATACGGATGTTGTGGAAGTTTACGATCATTATGGATCGGAAGTGATGGAGCGGACCGACCATGAATATAAGTATGATGATTCCGGTAGGATCACCGAAGATTCTTGGGGTCACCAGAAAATCGTTGGCTATAAGCTGAAGGCCGATAGCGGCCATGTTTATTACAAGTATGAAGCCCGTTAAATAGATATAGCATCCTCGCCGAAAGCGGGGATTTTCTTTTTCGGATAAATCAGCTATAGTCTAAGCAGTTTTTTCCAGAGAAAGAGGAGGTCAGATGCGTGTTATCGCGTTGTTCGCTTTGATAGCTGGTTTTGTTTTTGCCGATGGAACTGATGAGAATCCCGAAGATACTTTCAAGAAGGAGAATCCAACCTGGATTACTCGCACGGAGAATGCCTACCATGGAGATGGAAGTTTGTATGTTTCCAGAAAGTGGAGCTATAAGGATGGCGACACGGTGGCGATTGAGTTGTCCGGTGAATATGAATCAAAGGTTAGTTTTACTCACGCCTACGACGAGCAGGGCCGGCCGACAGAAAAAAATGTATTGGGCGCTGACGACAAATTGTTCGCGAAGTATTCCTATTCTTATGACAAGAATGGCGGTCACAGCGTCGTTGTCCATACCTACGACTCGGATCGGAAAGAGGAGCTGATGTCCGTAATTCACTACTACGATGATAAAGGACATTGGACAGTCCGACATACTTTGATGAGCACTGATGTGATTGGGGAGATGAAGAACGAATTTGATAAAGATAGCGGCCTGATGACTAAGTCGGTAGTCTCCTGGGTGTTGGACGGCGAGAAGATGACTGTGACCAGCGAGATCTCCTACTCGTATCACAAGAATGGTCAGCTGAAGGAGAGGAAGGAAGTTTCGCCGACCGGATCTCTCCGAGAGAGGGAAGTTTACGACGATAAGGGCGGTAATCTGGCCCTGGAGTATTATGATGCCAACGGGGATTTCGCGAGGGGCATTGAGCTGACTCCGACTTATGTGGACAGCGAAGATGGCAAGAGCATGCTCAGGAAAAGTGAAACTTGGAAGGTCATGCAGGGCAAGGAGAAGGAAGTGGTTGATAGTGGTAAGACGGAAGTTGATTATATTGTTGAAAAGTAGAACAACTCAACGAGCAACCGAAAGGTTGCTCGTTTTTATTTTAATCACCGGGTTGCGCCGCTCTTATTTTGCTGTAAACTAGTTTTAGTTGTTTTAGAGGGTAGTTAGATGAAGAGGGTTATCGCCTTTTTGTTCCTTTCCATTCCGGTTTTTGCCCAGGATACGACTTTTACCAAAGAAGATCCGAATTTGACCAGCATAGCGGTAACGATTTATTCCGTTGATAGCCAGGGCGGACTGCGTGAATTATTGGACAGCGTGAAGAAATACAAGAATGGCGATTTACAGCGGCTGTTGGTGGTTGGGGTGGTTTCGCGAGACGATTCTTATGAGCATATCTATGGAGTTGATGGAAAGATTTCGGAGCGCGTTGAACGGGATGAGAACAATGAACCGACGCGGACCTGGCTGTATCATCACAGACCAAATGGCAGTTGGGTAATGGATGGCTATGGTTATGATGAGAACGGCGATAGGGAAGTGGCTCCGATCTACATTGAAAGATGGAGTACCGATGGAAAGATTTTGAGCGCTGAGTGGAAAATGGAAAATCATAAGACCACTAAAGTTTTTTCTTATGATAAAGATGGCCGTCTGGAAAAGATGGAGGAAACTCCCGACGGAGCAAGCAAGCCGATTTCCTGGGAGTTGTACAAGTATTCCGACGCGGGAGAACTGGCGACCAAAGAGGTTTACACCGGCGGAATACTGAAAGAGACGACCAGTTACGGCGACCGGGGCGATAAGATGGAGGTGGTTCGCCACGATGGGAAGGGAGTTGCCTACACCAAGAGCGTTTTCACTTACGTCTATAAGGATTTTGGCGGCGGAGAAAGAAAGGCCGAAGAGCTCTCTACTTCCTACAATCTGAAGAAGGGGGAGTGGGTGAAGGGTTCTACGTTGAAGGTGACGTTGGATTATAAGTATAAGAAGGAAGAAAAATAATTTAGAGCCCCGCTGAGAGGGGCTTTTCTTTTTCATAATTTTCTGTTATAATCTTTCCAGATTCCTTGAAAGGGCAAAGCTATGAGAATTTTCGCTTTTTCAGTACTGACTATTTACTGCTCGTTGATTACTGCCGCTCGCGTCTTTGCCGATCCGCCCGGTGATATTGCCGCTTGTGATGTGTCCAGCTCTTTGGACCCTGCCTCCGCCGTGGAAATTCGCATTGATCCGAAAGTTGAGAGTGTGGTCGTCGAGCTTTACCAGTCTTTTTACGACTGCAATTCTCCAAATCCGGACCATATGGCAGATGAGAGATTCTGGGGGGCGACCGAAATCCGTTACGACCACGGCAGGATGATTGATTTGACCGACATTGGCCCTTGGGTGCGACGGGAAAGTTATAGATATGAATACGAACGGGATTCAGATGACCGGATTATCAGACGAGTTGAACAGGACCTCTGGGGTTTCCCCATCCGCAAGATTGAGTACCGATATCTCCCGGCAGATCTCCAAGGGAAGTCATACAAAGTCGCCGAGTATTATCAGTATGATGATAACGGCAAATTGCTGGATGGTGAGCCAAGCGTCTGGGAGTCCTACGCCTACGACAAGGATGGCCGGTTGGAGGAGCTCCAGAGAATTGGTCCGAGACAGAACCAGTGGTGGGCAAAGAACATCATTTACTCGGCTCGTTTTCAAAAAAAGTACGACGAGCGCGGCCGGGTTGCCGAAGTAATTTACAGCGAAGATGGGATTGTTGAACAAAAGATCGCCTTTAAATATTCAGCTGATGGTACTTCAGAAGTGCGGCATACCACGTTGGGCTATGAAGATTCCGAGACCGGCTTGAAGCTGGAGTATGAATGGAATGACTGGACTCAGCGTTTGAATGCTGAAGGACGGCGCGTGGAAGAATTTCGTTACGCCTTTGAGGACGGCTCGATCTACGAACACAAAAAGGTTTCTTATAAGTACGCTCAGACGCCGATTGGTAAAGTTGTCACCGAGATGTTGATGGAAGATTTTTTCTTTGACCGGGCCACTCACGAGGAATATAAAGGCATGACATTGAGAGAAACATACGATTACGGATTTGTAGAAGAAGAAAAATAGCCCCTGAAATAGGGGCTATACTTTTTGTGAAATTTATTTTATAATCTCGCTCAGCTTGCCCTTTACATAAATTATATGTGAGGGATCCATTGAAAAGGAGTTAGCTATGCGTTTTCCCACGCTGTTCGCCGTTCTGTTTTGCCTCGTCGCTGTTTCCGTCGGCGCTCAGGATCTCTCCGAATTTGAGAATAAAAAAGGAAAGGCGACAGTAAAGACCGAATGTTTTTTCCAGGACGTTGCCGGAGGCGACAAGGAGGAACGGCTGAGTTTTGAGCATACTCGTTATTACGGAGTAGACGGCGAAGTGGGCAGTAAAATTTCTAAGCGCGGCGAATTTGTCAGCGAGGCGAGCTATACCCACGAGTTTGATAAGGATGGGCGGGTGACTAAGCGAACCAAGAAAGAAACTTGGACACTTGGAAAGGGCCCCACGCATACCCGCGCCACCTTGGTTTGGACATACACTTACGATGATGCCGGAGCAGTTACTGTAGTTTGTTCGGAGATTATTGAGGAAAAAAAGGATGAGGATGAGGACTCCGACGAACCGGATCCGGTTAAGGAACTCCCGCTCGTTGAGACTTGGAAGCTAGATTCTGCTAGGAGAATCCTAAGATACTCGCGCTCCCTTGGCGCCGTGGAAAACTTCCGAGTGGAGTTTGAGCGCGACGAGGACGGCAAGCTTCTTACCAAGACGGGGGCTTCCGGAGAGCTCTGGCATAGCAAGGAAACTTACACTTACCGGGATGACGGCACACTTAAAGAGTCTGACGAGCATACCCTTGGTACTAAGACGCATACCAAGAAACAGTATGGCGAGAGTGGCTTGGAGAAGAGCGGTCAAATGGTGGACGGGGACGGAAAGACCACTCGTCAGTGGATGGTTGATAGGAAAACCAACAGTGAATTTGGCGGTAGCTCCGAAAAAGAAACCATCTACAAAATTTACGGCGAGGACCCCGAAAAGATTGAAATTCAGGTCCGCTATGTGGTGACAACGACTACCGGTAAGTAAAATCAATGCCGCCCTTTAAAAGGGCGGCATTTTTTGCTAACATTTTTTCAATGAAGCAATCCGAGCTTTTCACCAAAACTTCCAAATTGCCCCCGAAAGATGAGGAGGCAGTCAACGCTAAACTGCTCACGCGCGGTGGTTTTGTGGAGAAGATGTCTGCCGGAGTATATGCTTATCTGCCGCTAGGCCAGCGGGTTTTGAGTAAGATCAACCAGATCATCCGCGAAGAAATCAACGCGATTGGCGGCCAGGAGATGTTGATGCAGGCGTTGGTGGCGAAAGAATATTGGGAAAAATCCAAGCGCTGGCATACGGATGTCGCATATGAGTTTAAATCTCCGTTCGGAGAAGATATCGGTTTGGGCTGGACGCACGAAGAAGTGATCACTTCTATCGCTACCCATTTCATTAACTCTTATAAAGATTTGCCGCTGGCGGTTTATCAGATTCAGACAAAATTCCGCGCCGAAGCCCGGGCGAAGAGTGGCATTCTACGTGGCCGTGAATTTTCAATGAAAGATTTGTACAGTTTCCATACTTCCGTGGAAGATTTGAATGTTTATTACGAAAAAGTAATCAAGGCCTATCACAAAATCTTTAAACGGGTTGGCTTGAAAGCGAAACTGACCGAAGCCTCCGGCGGAGCTTTCACCAAAGATTACACTCATGAATTTCAGGTGCCGACTCCGGTAGGGGAGGACACGATTGTTTATTGCGTCAGTTGTGATTATTGCCAAAATAAAGAAATTGCCCTGGTTCGTGGTGGGAATCTTTGCCCGAAATGTAATGGAGAGGTTAAAGAAGAAAAAGCGATTGAAGTCGGAAATGTTTTCCGGCTCGGAACAAGATTTTCCGAAGCCTTTGATTTGAAGTTCACCAATGATAAAGGGGAGAAGTTACCAGTAGTGATGGGCTCGTATGGTATCGGACCGACTCGCGTGATGGGCACGATTGTGGAAGTCTACAACGACGCCAACGGAATTATCTGGCCGGAAGCCGTCTCACCATTCAAGGTTCATTTGCTTGGCATCAACAAATCCGCCGAAGCCATCTACAAGCAATTAGTTAAAGGTTTACCCGCCTCTGGCGTGGAGGGCGTGGAGGTGCTTTACGACGATCGCGATACTTCCGCCGGAGCCAAGTTCGCCGATGCCGATCTTCTTGGCATCACCTGGCGCGCCGTGGTCTCTCCCAAAACCGGAGACAAAATTGAATTGAAACGCCGCGATTCCGATAAGGCAAAGTTGGTGGGAATAAAGGAACTGTTGAAGCTTTAACGCCCCGTGCTAGTATTCTCTCAGCTCTAAATAGTGAGGAGGGTAGCCATGCCTGACGAAAGAGATATCGTTGAGGTTCTTTCTAAGGACATTGACGAGGTTTTGAACTGGGCCTACGACCCCAAGAATGATCTATCAGTAACGACCTTGGAAAAAATCAGGCTGATTCTTGGTGATGATCATCAGAGCGAGATATTACGTCTGAACGGGGCGGAAGTCTTTCAGATCATCGACTTTAGCAACAGAAAACGTTCAGATGAGCTGGTAACTTTTTTATCTTCACTACGTGACACCATACTTGACGTGCGGGCTAGATCTTCTTCGGTCGCTCTCCGCAGCGCCCTCCTCTGCGTGTTGCCGGGCGTGCTGGAGGCTTTGGAAAAGCACACGTAAGTTTGGAAGGTGAACCCCTGCTTTGTATATTCCGCCACACCGAAAGGTGCGGCGGTTTTTCTTTACAAAAAGTTTTAGCTGAATTAAAATATAGTTACTTACATGCGGAATCCACTCGCGATTTTTTCTAAAAATGTTGGTATAGATTTGGGCACCGCGAACTCGCTGATTTATCTTGCGGGGCGGGGAATCGTGATCAACGAACCGTCCATCACCGCGGTCAACGCGAAAACCAACCAAGTGCTGGCAATCGGTGAAGAAGCGCGAAAAATGATTGGCCGCACCCCGGCGCATATCAACGTAATCCGTCCGCTGGTCAACGGAGTTATTTCGGATTTTGAAATGACCCAAGAAATGCTCCGGCATTTTTTGAGACGCTTAGGAGGCACCAGCATTTTTTACAATTTTCAAAAAGCTGTTATTGGCGTGCCGAGTAATCTGACTGAAGTGGAAAGAAAATCCGTGGAGGACGCGGTTGTCGGCGCGGGTGTTTCGCAGGCCTATGTTATTGAAGAGCCGATCGCGGCGGCTTTGGGAGCGCGGTTGCCGATAGATGAGCCGACGGCGAACATGATTATTGATATCGGCGGCGGCACTTCGGAGGTGGCGATCATTTCCATGGGCGGTTCGGTAATCGCCAAGAGCTTGAAAGTAGCCGGCGACAAATTAACCGACGATATTCTCCGTTTCGTTCGGGAAGAATTTAAATTGGCGATCGGCGAGCCGACGGCCGAGGAGTTGAAAATTAACATCGGTTCGGCTATTCCGCAGAACGAAAAACTGGAAATGGCGGTGCGCGGCAGGGATTTGGCTACCGGTTTGCCGCGGGAGGCGATTGTCCGGGAAACGCATGTGCGGGCGGCAATCGTAAAATCTTTGAAATCAATCGTGGAAGCGGTTAAGGAGGTGATTGAGCTGGCTCCGCCGGAATTGGCCGGTGATATTTTGAAGCGCGGCGTTTATCTATGTGGCGGTGGGAGTCTGCTTCGCGGTATGGACGCTTTGATTGCTCGGGAATTGGGCGTGGCCGCTAATATAGTTGATGATCCGCTGACTTGCGTTGCCAGAGGAACAGGCGTGGCGGTTGAGAATCTGGCTAAGTATCAGCAGATTTTGGATAATCCTCTCCGGCCCCGCGATATTAAGATTTAGCCGGGCATTTAGGAATTACATATGAAATACTTTGCCGCTATAGCGTTGTTGGGAATCACCGCCATTTTTTTGGCTAACGATTTTCTGACCGCCGGGAAAAATAAATTAGCCGCGGCGATCAACTTGCGTCCGTTGACCGAATCTCAAGTGACGCAACAGGGAAAGCGGACGGTTCTAATAGCGCCGGTTTTTTCCACCTTCCCTTTTAATCACAAACATTTACTGGCGATTAATAGTGGCGCTGAACAGGGTATAGCGGTGGGAATGCCGGTTACGGCGGATGGAAATTTGCTTTTGGGCCAGATTTTGGAAGTTTCAGAACGGCAAGCTCTAGTCCAAACAATTTTTGACAGCAATTGGACTTTGCCGGTTAGGGTTGGTCCATCTCTACGCGACGCGCTGTTGATCGGCGGGCAAAATCCGCGGCTGACCCTGATTGATAAAAATGACCTGGTTCAAAAAGGTGATCAGGTGATTTCCGCGAAAAAGGAATTTCCATATGGAATAAGCATCGGAGAAGTGGGGGAAGTGAATAATCTGGTCGCCCATTCTTTCCAGGAGGCCGAGCTGGTTTTGCCGTATACAATGCGCGATTTAAGGGAGGTGGCGGTGATCCTTAAATGAAAAGGTTAGCGATTCTTTTGCCGATCATTCTATTGGCAGGGTTATTTCAAAATACTAATGTATTCAATATTTTTGGAATTAAGCCGAATTTATTGCTTGCCGTTTTAGTAGCGGCTATTTTTTTTCTGGATCAGATTTTGGAAGTAGTGGCGGCTTTAGCGCTAGCGCTATTAATTTCGGATTTTCGGGCCGGGTTTGCCGGAGAATCAGCCGCTCTAACGTTACTAGTACTGGTATCGCCTCTGTTGAGTAGGCGTTTGCCCTGGAATCCTTTTATCAATAACATGGTCTTAGTGGGAGGATTCACTGTAGTTTTCTACCTGCTTACCAGCCCCGGCTATGTTATTGGCCTTCCATTCGGGGTTCTGGGTGAAGTTTTATATAACGCTCTATTCGCGGCAATTTTTTATAATTTATTCAATCTATGTATAAGAACGAACTCAATGTTGAGGATTTAGTTTTCAACGAAGACCGACGTGAATCGGATTACTTAGAGTTGCCGTTATCTCGTCAAACTTTTTGGTTGATGGGGGGCGCTATTTTTATATTTGTAATCATTGCTTTCGGCCGGTCTGCTTATCTGAACGTTGTCAGGGCGGATTTTTATCAGGATCGCGCTCTCGCGAATCTGCACCGGGAACTGGAACTGCCCGCGCCCCGGGGGATTATCCGGGATCGTTTTGGAGAACCGTTGGTGGAAAATAAAAACTCTTTTAGCGCTTTTTTACAGGTAAGCGAGCTATTGCGCGACCACAAAGACATCAATTTATTGGCGGAAAAAATTTCGGAAATTTTGGAGCAGAACGCCGATGACTTGAAAGACTTTATCAATCAGGCAAATTTGGAAAAGCGCGGCGCGGTTGTTTTGGCGCGTAATATTTCCCGTTCCCAAACTATTAATCTGGTCGGTTTAAACGTTCCGGAAATAGAAATTGCCTCCGATTATGTGCGGGAATACCCGGATGCATTAGCTTTTAGTCATATTCTTGGATATATCGGTGAATCGGAAACCGCTCGCGAGCTGGAAGGGCAGTCCGGCATTGAAGCGGAATATAATTCTGTTTTGCGCGGAGTGGCTGGGCGCATGTTGATTTACCGCGACGCCAAAGGAAAAATTTTGGACAAAAAAATCGCCGAACCGTCCACGGCCGGCTCGGATTTAGTTACAACAGTGGATGGAGATCTGCAGAACTTTTTTTACAGCCGGATGAAATCGGCGCTGGCGATGCTGGGGCGGGATTCCGGAGTAGGCATCGCGTTGAACCCCCAAAATGGAGAAGTGCTGGCTCTGATCAGTCTGCCGACTTTTGATAACAATAACGTTTCTAAATATTTATCCGGCAAGAGCCAGCCGTTGTTTAACCGGGCGATTTCCGGGCAGTACACACCGGGGTCAACAATTAAGCCGTTGGTGGCTTTAGCGGCTCTGCGGGAAAAATTAGTTGACCCGACGTTTCAGGTCCTATCTACCGGTTCCATAGAAATTCCGAATCCCTATGATCCGGAAAATCCCAGCCGTTTTTTGGATTGGAAAGCTCATGGCTGGGTTGATCTGCATTCAGCTTTGGCGCGTTCCAGCAACGTTTATTTTTATCAGCTTGGCGGCGGTTTTGAACGGTTTAAGGGATTGGGTATAGCGCGCCTGCATGAGTATTGGCAGAAATTTTTATTGGGGCAAAAGACAGGAATTGATTTGCCGTCGGAGAGCGCCGGATCATTGCCTGATCCGGAAGAAAAAGAGGCGCGGACCGGTCAAATCTGGCGTATTGGCGACACTTACAACGTCAGTATCGGCCAAGGTGATTTATTGCTGACCCCGATTCAGCTGATTAACTTTATCGCTTCAGTTGCCAACGGGGGAAAGATTTATCGGCCTCATTTTGTTCAATTAACTGTTGAACCGGAGATTCTCGCGGATTATTCCGGCTGGACGACCGAGGTTGTGGAAGTTCAGCAGGGGATGGAAGACGCGGTTTCTAAACCTTACGGCACCGCCAACCTTTTAGCTTATCTTCCGATGAAGGCGGCCGGTAAAACCGGTAGTTCCCAGGTTGCCAACAACACTCGCACGAATGCTTTCTTTGTCGGCTATGCTCCTCAGGAAAATCCGCAGATCGCGGTATTGGTTTTGATAGAAAACTCCAAAGAGGGGAGTTTGAACGCGGTCCCGATCGCGAGGGATGTTTTGGAATGGTATTATTACAACAGAATTCAACAAACGAATAACGAATGAGTTGCGAATTTACGAAAGCAGATTCTATTCGTAGATTCGTTTTAAATTCGATATTCGTTTATTTATTCCGATGAAAAATTCAGAACTCAGACAGGACATTGTTTCCGGCGATTGGATCGTGGTCGCCCCCGGCCGGTCTAAGCGGCCGCATCCAAAATCGGTTCCGAAACGCAAACATATTCCAAAATCCCGCTGTCCGTTTGAAGATCCGCAAAAGTCCGGCAACAAGTCGCCAATTTTAATTTACCCCGATCAGAAAAAATGGGAGCTGCAAATTATAGAAAATAAGTATCCGGCGGTGATGCATTATAAGATTTGCGGCAAGCCGATGCTTAAAGGGCCATACCCGACTATGTTAGCCGCCGGCCATCACGACGTCTTAATCACCCGGGATCACGATAAAAACTTTGCTCATTTGTCTTTCAAGCAGGCCAATCAAGTTTTTCAATCTTTACGGGACCGCTACTTAATGCTTCTTAACGATCCCTGTCTGAATTACATTTTCATGATGCACAATTGGGGTCCAACTGCCGGCGCGTCTATTTATCATCCGCATTATCAGATGATTTCTTTGCCGGTCGTGCCGCCGGACGTCCAGCACTCTTTGACTGGTTCATCGCGTTATTTCCACCAACACAAAAAATGCGTGCATTGCATAATGTTGGACTATGAATTAAAAGAGGGGAAGCGGATCGTCTTTGAGAACGCGGGGGCAATAGCAGTAGCGCCATTTGTTTCCCGTAGTCCGTTTGAAGTCCGGGTTTTTCCCAAAAAACATTCTTCTTATTTTGAAAATACTTTGGACCAGGACATGGAGTATGTGGTGGAAGCGTTGCAACAAGTGTTGAAACGCTTTGAAAAAAAGCTTCACGATCCGGATTACAACTTTTTCATTCACACCGCGCCGTTGCGCGACAAAAAGAAATTTGGGCATTACCACTGGCATATAGAGGCCTTTCCTAGGGTGTCTATTCGAGCGGCTTTTGAGGCAGGTACGGGAGTGGATATCAACGACATTGACCCCGATTTTGCCGCGAAGCTTTTGAGGTAATTGCCCGCCTATTTTGCCCTATTTTGCCTTAAAATTGCCCCTAATAGGGCTTTTTGCTACAATTGTAGTCAATGGACATATCCAAGCTTAAGAGCGCTTTTGCGAAGGATTTAAAGCAAGCAAAAGACGCTAAAGGACTAGAGGCCCTTAAGGTTAAGTATTTGGGGCGGAAAGAGGGCGAATTAAACAAGATTCTCAAGTCCTTGAAGGACATGCCTTTGGCTGAAAAGAAAAAAGTTGGACCGGCGGCGAACGCGTTGCGCGCGGAAATAGAATCGGCTTTGTCTGAAAAATCACAATCTTTGAAAGACGGCTCCGGTCCGGCGGCCGGGCAGGTGGATGTTTTTATGCCGGGCAAAAAAGTTTCGGCCGGACATTTACATCCGCTGACCAGGATTGAAAATGAAATCAAAGATATTTTTCTGGGTTTGAATTTTTCCGTGGTGGAAGGCCCGGAAGCGGAAAACGAATATTATAATTTTGACGCGTTGAATATCCCCGCCAATCATCCGGCGCGCGATATGTGGGATACATTTTGGCTTGGGCAGAAAGAAGGGGTGGGAAAGATGCTGATGCGTACGCACACCAGCCCGATGCAGATCCGCTACATGGAAAAGAATCAGCCGCCGATTCAAATTATCGTGCCGGGGCGGGTTTTTCGCTTTGAAGCCACCGACGCTTCTCACGAAATCAATTTCCATCAGGTGGAGGGATTGATGATCGGCGAGAAAGTTAATCTGGCTAATTTTAAATACGTGATGGAGCAGTTTTTTAAAAAGTTTTTCGGCCGCGAAACCAAAGTTCGCTTCCGGCCGAGCTACTTTCCTTTCGTAGAGCCGGGATTAGAAGTGGACGTGGAATTAAACGGCAAATGGCTGGAAGTGATGGGCGCCGGTATGGTGCATCCGGCGGTGCTGGATCGGGTGAAATTGGATCCGAAAAAATATCAGGGTTTTGCTTTTGGGATGGGATTGGAGCGGCTGGCGATGATTAAATATAAAATTCCGGATATCCGATTATTTTATTCCGGCGATTTGAGATTCATTAACCAGTTCTAAATATATGAAGTTTAGCTATTCCTTACTAAAAAAACTGGCGCCGAAGATTTCTTCCAAAGAAGCTTTAATTGAGAAGCTGAATTTTCACGCTTTTGAAGCGGTAGACGTTCCGGGCGATACAATTGAGATCGCCATTACTCCGAATCGGTTCGCTGATGCTTCTTCGCATTGGGGAATGGCACAGATTGCGGTGGCGCTTTTCGGCGGTACTCTTGGAAAATTAGGAGGCAGGGAGCTAAAAGTGGAGAAAAAAGGCACCGCTCCGGAAATAAAAGTTACTTCTCGGAAATCCTGTATTCGCTACGCCGGTCGTTATTTTGAAATTCCTTCGCAGGGGCAATCGCCCGATTGGCTGAAAGAAATTCTGACCGCTTGCGGTATGCGGTCAATTAACGCGGTAGTGGATGTGATGAATTATGTAATGTTGGAAACCGGCCAGCCCTTGCATGCTTTTGACGCCGAATTGGTTGAGGGAGGAATAGAAGTCAGGAACGCGAAGGCCGGCGAAGAAATGCGGACTATTGATAATCAGGATTTTAAATTGGGCGAATCCGATCTGGTAATCGCCGATCAGAAAGGACCGCTGGCGATCGCCGGCATCAAAGGGGGAAAGCGCGCGGAAATTACTCCTCGAACCCGGAAAATTATCGTGGAGGCGGCCAACTTTGATCCGGTGGGAATTTATAAAACTACTCGGCAAATTAATCTGCTCACCGACGCTTCTTCCCGGTTCGCGCACGGCCTTAGCCCGATTTCCGTGGAGTGGGGGATGAAACGAGCTACTGAACTGCTCAAAGAGGTGGCGAAAGCGAAGGTGGGGGAGATGACGGAGGTGAATTTTTGGAAACCCTCCAAGCGTTTGCTAAAGTTTGATATCAAACGGTTCAACCAGCTGACCGGTTTGGAGCTGGAAGAAAAAGAGGCGTTGGGATATTTGAAAAAGCTGGGATTCAAGATTACCGGCCGGTTTGTGGAAATTCCCGTGACTCGGGCAGACATTTCTATTTTTGAAGATTTAGTTGAGGAAGTGGTAAATCTTTATGGCTACCAAAAACTTCCGGCGAAAGCTCCACATGTTCCGATTTTGCCGGCGCGTAAAGAAGATGATGTGTTGTTGAAAGACAAAGCCCGCGCGGTTCTTAAAGGTTTCGGTTTGAGCGAGGTCTACAACTACACCTTCCTATCCCGCCAGGATTTGAGCAAATACGCCGAACCCAAGTGGTGGAATGCTCCTTCGTTGTTGAATCCGGTCAGCGCGGAATTTCAGTATTTGCGCCCGGCTTTGGCAATCGGTTTGATGAAAAATATTGAGAGCAATTTGCGTTTTTTCAAAGACGTTCGTGTTTTTGAAGTCGGTAAGACTTTTGTTGAAAAAGATAAGCTGATTGTGGAGGAAACTAAATTGGGCATTGCTTTGGGGGCGCGCTCCGGCAATCCGATTTTGGAATTAAAAGGCATGGCGGACGAATTGTTGAAACAGCTTGGGCTAACCGATATTTTCTTCCGGGATTTGGAATGGGACTTGCGTCATTTGGAACAATCTAAGAGCTTGCGGATTGAATCCGACCACCAAGTGATTGGTTATTTGGGAGTGCCGAAGGGCGAGCAGGGTATGGCGATTCTGGAGATTGATCTGGAGAAATCGCTGAAGTTAGTACAGGGCGAAAAAGAATACGAGCCGTTATCAAAGTATCCTTCCGTAGATCGCGATATTTCTATTTTTGTCGGTCAGGATGTCCGCATAGACCAGCTGATGGCGGCGATGGAGAATGCCGCCCCGGCTTTACTGGATGACGTGGATTTGTTGGATTATTATGATCCATCCATAGAGGGCAAAAATACCAAGAAGGATCACAAGAGTTTGACTTTCCGATTGGTTTTCCAATCCGGCGACCACACTTTGACTGATGAGGAAGTGAACGCCGAGATGACTAAAATTATTTTGCTTTTGGAAGAAAAATTCGGAGCGGAGGTGAGGTAGTGTTTAGCAACTAGCGACTAGTAGTTAGGCAAAAGCAAAGTTTTGTTTTCCTTGACAGATTGCCAATAGTCTGCTTAAATAGCGGCAGTTCGTAAACATCTCAAACATCTTTTTCTGAAAGAGGAGGTTAGGCATGTCCGCGAAAATGCTGCCGTGCGGTCAGTCCAGAGAGAAGGGATCGTTTCATCCGATGGATTTTATCGGGCCGGTCATCGGCGGTATCGGATCTTTCCTGAAGTCGTCTTTTGGAAAAAAGGTTTTTCTTCCGGTGATGATCGTCGCGGCGATTGTTGGAGCGATCTGGTGGGGCGTTTCTGCCAGTCGAGATTCGGCGATCGCTGATTTTTCTACCAAACCGCGGAATCTGTCTTCAACCAGTGAGCGGTTCCTGGCGGGTTATAGTTCGTCAGAGAAAAGAGTGATTCTCTGCTACACCGAATATGACACTTCGGTGACGAAGGCAGATGGGCAAAGTTCCATTGTCGTGAGCGAAATCCCTATCTATAAAATGGAGTTTTCTTTTGACGGGAACGGAAGATATACGAACGATGATCTTAGGGTGATCACCAGTCAGATCTTTTTTGACTTTGACGAAAAGCTTACGAGGCCATATGTGACTTTCGAGGGCATGAATCACCGGCCGACCGAAGATTACTTCTCCCTGCTTTACAAGAACGATCCCGGCGTCAGAGTGATGATTCATTGCCCACGCTCTTACGTTCCCACTCATCTTTGTAAGGCGCTGGGCTTGCCGGTGGTAAATCCGGAGCAGTTAGAAGATAAATAAAATTCACCGCCGGGCGTGTACATTACACGCCCGGTTTTTTGTTCCGACGCTTCGGTCGGAACCCCGACCTGAGCAGGCGTCGGGGTTGTTGGAAGCCCATTTTTTTGCTATAATAAGTAGGTTACAATGGCCAAAAAAGAGATTAAAAAAGCAGAAAAAGATGTCCGAAAAACGGAGGTCAAAGATGAAAAAGCTCCAAAATCGGAGAAAGTAGGAGATTCCAACAAGCCAACTTCTTATACCGCCAAAGACATTTACGTTTTGGAGGGTTTGGATCCGGTCCGTAAACGGCCGGGTATGTATATCGGCACCACCGATCTGGCCGGTCTGCACCACCTGATTTGGGAGGTGGTAGACAACTCTTTTGACGAGGCGATGGCCGGTTATGCCAAGAATATCCGCATTGAGCTTTTACCCGAAAATAAAATTGCCGTGGTAGATGACGGCCGCGGCATTCCGGTGGAAGTTCACCCACAGACGAAAAAATCCACTTTGGAAACCGTTATGACTACTCTGCACGCCGGAGGTAAATTTGGCGGCGAGTCTTACAAAGTTTCCGGCGGTTTGCACGGTGTGGGTGTTTCCGTGGTCTGCGCGTTATCCAGCTGGATGCAGGTGGAGGTAAATCGCGATGGGGGAGTCTACACCCAGGAATACAAGCGGGGTAAGCCGCAGTATAAAGTTAAGAAAATCGGCAGTTCTAAAACTACCGGCACCAAAGTTATTTTCCAGCCCGATCCGGAAATTTTTCCGGCCGCCACCACGAAAGATAATCCCTTTGACCGCAAGCGGATTTTGGATCACTTACGTCAGCAGGCCTTTTTGACCAAGGGCATCCGTTTGGAGGTGGTGGATTTACGTGATGAGAAAGATGAGCAATTCCACTCATTTTATTTTGACGGCGGCCTTTATTCATTTATTAAATATCTAAGTAAGGGCGAGAAACCTCTTCAGGAAGTTCCTTTCTACATTCACAAAGAATCTGACAAGGTGGAAGTGGAGGTGGCTTTCATTTACAACAATGAGATGGAAATTCAGGAGTTGAGTTTCGCCAACAATATTTACACTCCCGACGGCGGAATGCACCTGACCGGTTTCCGTTCGGCGCTGACCCGGTCACTCAACGATTACGCCCGCAATGGCGAATATATCCGCAAAGATGATGAAAATTTCACCGGCGACGATGTGCGCGAGGGGCTGATTGCTATTGTTTCGGTAAAAATCCGCGAGCCGCAATTTGAAGGTCAGACCAAAGCCCGCTTGGGTAACACCGAAGCCCGCACGGCCGTGGAAATAGTCACCGGCGAGGCGTTGAAAGAATTCCTGGAGCGTTATGGAGCCGATGCCCGCCGCGTGATTGAGCGGTGTATGCTGGCCGCCAAAGCCCGCAAAGCCGCCAAAGCCGCTAAAGACACTGTTTTGCGTAAAGGCGTTTTGGAAGGATTAACTTTGCCGGGAAAACTTGCCGATTGCAGTTCACGTAATCCGGCAGAGTCGGAAATGTTCATCGTTGAGGGAGACAGCGCCGGCGGCAGCGCTAAACAGGGCCGCGATCGCCGCACGCAGGCCATCTTGCCTTTGAAGGGTAAGATTTTGAACGTGGAAAAATCCCGCATTGATAAGATGTTGCTGAATAAAGAAATTAAAGCGTTGGTGGTGGCTTTAGGCACGGCAATCGCCGAATCTTTTGATATCACCAAGCTCCGGTACCACAAAATCGTGCTGATGACCGATGCCGATGTGGACGGCTCACATATCCGCACTCTTTTGCTGACACTTTTTTATCGCCACTTCCCGAAAATTATTGAAAATGGACATTTGTATATCGCTCAGCCGCCGCTTTATCGGGTTCAGCGCGGCAAAGAAGTAAAGTATCTCTACAAGCAGGAAGAAAAAGAAAAACTGCCCAAAGAGGGATTTTCTATCCAGCGCTACAAGGGTCTCGGTGAAATGAATCCGGATCAGCTCTGGGAAACCACCATGAATCCCGCCAACCGATCTATGTATAGAGTGGTGATTGACGATGCCAAGGAAGCCGACCGCTTGTTTGATGTTTTGCTTGGAGAAGAAGTTGAACCCCGCAAGCAGTTTATTCAGAGCCACGCGAAATACGTCAAGAATTTGGATATATAGTTTAGTTCTTAAAGTTTGTAAGGTTATAAAGTTTTAAAGTAGGCAGAATAGGAAATAAAAAACCGCTGGTTAGCGGTCATAGCTTTGGATAAGTCCGGTCCGAATGTCTGCCCTAATGCCCCATGCCCTATGTTTGGCTGATCTCAAAGCTTTAATTCTTTCTGAGTTATTTTTCTGTTTGTCGGACTTAATTTCTTCATCCAGGAAATCCAGAAGCGCATTCATGGCCGCCTCAGCGTCAGTTTTCGTGATGTTCCTACGCATTCCAATCTCCTTCTTATTGAGAGCTAACGGCTATTGTAGGGGTAGATATATTCTTTGTCAAAAATAAAAAAACCGCCGAGTTAGAACTCGGCGGGCGTGTATCCTTGCTTGTGACGGTCCACCGCGGAGCAAGCGAATTCAATCTGCTCCCAGCTCCAGCCCTTCTTGTCCAGAGCGTGAGCCACAACTCGCGGATCTAGAAGAGTGGGGGACGTGTAGCAGGATTTGCAAATGGTCACCCCGGCGGAAACGTTACGCGCTTCCAGATTGCCGCACCACCAGGTAATACGAGTTGAAGCTTTCCACCACCAACTGGCTTTGCAGTTGGGGCAAGACCCATAGCCCAGCATCCAGCCGATCAGGTTCAGCAGGCAATGAATCATCTTATCCTCCTTTTTGAGTTGAGTTTAGGACGCTTACCGGACCATCCCGGCACTCTTAGTAATATAGCACAGAACAACGGATTTGTCAATGATTGCTTGGGTTCAACCGCTTGGGGTATTCCAAGCGGTTGAACTCATCTTGCGAGCTATTGTAAAACTTAGGATATTGTGGTAATATTTTCCCGGTATCTTTTACAAGGGAGATGGCCGATGATCCGAGTTGGCATTGATAGCGGTACTACGCTGACAAAGTTCTGTTGGTTGGATACGGAAACCGGAAAATATAGGTTTCGCACCGAAGAAGATAAAGTTGGTATTTTGAATGCGGTCTTGCAGGTAGAAAGATTAGGCGCCGAAAGCGCGAATCTGTTGGGCATCGGAAGCCGCCCCGGGTTGGAGGGATTGAAGCTGGTCCGCAAGGAAGGAGATCCGATTGATAATGAATTGCGCATTCAGGGTGATGGGGCGCGCCGGGTGCTCGCTTTGAGCGGGCAAAACTTCAGCGACAAATCTTTTTTCCTTGTTTCGATCGGGACCGGCACTTCCTACGTAATCGTCCATCCCGACGGAATCGACAAGCTGCCTCTTGGTAGCATGTTGGGCGGGGGATTCATTTCCGGATTAGCGGCGTTGACTCTTCCCGTGTCGTGGTCTTTTGAAGAGTTGAATGCTGCGGCAGCCGAGGGGGTGCCGGCGGATATTTTTGTCCGCGACTTGGTTAAGCCGGAGGAGATTGATCCTAATGATCCCAATCTGATTGTTTCGAACTTTGGCAGAGCCGACCGACTTTACACCTCCAAAAACGCCATTGCCGCGACCATCTTTCATTGTGTCGCCGCGAATATCGTGCGAGATGTGCTGTTGATGAATAAGGGCTGCAAGCAGGTGGTATTCATAGGTACGCCTGTGAGCGCGTCGACTGTTCTTACCCGGTATCTTTCCGAGTATTCTCGGCTTCTGAAGCTTGAACCGGTTTTCCCGAGCGCGGAATACGCCGCTTACGCCGGAGCAATGGGCGCCCTCCACATGAACGATTAGTTGGTGCTACAATCAGCCGAGAGTGACCCTCTCGGCTTTTTTTATAAAATGAAATATTCAGTTATCAGTTTTGATATGCAAGGGACTTTAACCGACTTATCTTTTTCGGAGGAATTTTGGTACGAAACTTTACCGGCCCTGTATGCTAAAAATTCCGGAATCCCCCTGAGCCAAGCCAAAAAAGAAATTGAGGAACATTCCGATGAATTAGGGAAATATAATCCGGAGTTTTATTCTTTGGATTATTGGATAGATCGTTTGCGACTTAAGTTCACCCCGGATGAATTATTAAAATTTGTTACGCGGAGGCCACAGCTCAACGAGGGTTGGTTGCCGATATTAAAAGGATTGTCGGGGAAAGCTATGCTTATCGTAGTTTCTTCGGCAGTCCGACAGTTCGTTGATGCTGAGCTTGGGGAGCATCGGGCTTTATTCGCGCACACTTTTTCCTCTATTGATGATTTCGGTATTGCCGGAAAGATTCCCGAGTTATATAAAAAAGTTTCTGAAAAGATAGGTATTTCCGCGGATAGGATATTGCACATCGGCGACGACTTGGAGATGGATGTAAAAAATTCCGAAGCGGCCGGCTGGACCGCGCGTTATTTTGATAAGAGTAAGCCGCTATCAATTGTAGAAAATATCTGGAAAATTTAATAAAAAAACCGCCCCGGTCAGGCCGGGGCGGGGGTTGATGCTGTTCTGTAGCGGCGAAGGATGAAGATGATCGTGGCGAGGGAGTAGAACACAGCGCAGGTGGGATAGAAGCGTTCCTGAATAGACCAGTCCTTGCCGCCGGCGGAGGATAGAGAGTTGGCCGAGAGATACAGCAAAGCGGTCAGAAGCGGCATTTCCCGGGGGCATCTCCAGACGTCTATGAGTTGGGGAATTCCGGCGAACAGCATCGCGAAGGTCCCGGCGATTGTGGCGACTTTGCTGCCTGCGAAATACCAAATGATCATGCAAGCAATCACTAGCGCGGTCACTATGGACTCAAACCAGGTCCAGCCCAGACGCCCGAAAGGGATCGGGGCTCCGACCCGAGCGTCGGAGCGGACTCCTTTTTGCGCCCGGAAGATCAGGTAAATCGTTACTACTGTTCCCAGGAAGTACGCGGCCGGTAGCAGGAAATTTCCTTTTTGCGCGACGATCGCGGCGGTCATAATGACTTCCAGCGATCCCCACAAGATCCAGGTGAGCAAGTTCTGTTTCACCTTTCCGGAAGGTAGGTGGACCCAGAGCGGGATATACGCCAGTATGGCGCACATGGCGCTAAGTATCAGCAGGGTGTTCATCGCGTCTCTCCGTTTTAGTTGTTCGGGTGTTTGTCGGGAAAATCTTGAAGCTAGAGATAAGATAGCACAAAAAAACTTGCTTTGTCAAACATCTTGATTTTTTTAAGGTTTTAAGATACAATGACTATTAATGTTCAGTAAAGTACAAACCTTTTGGCAGGAGGCCAGGCAGGAGTTTATCAGGGTTAATTGGCCCACTTTTTCAGAAACCATGCGGTTAACGATGATCGTCATCGTTTTTTCGGTCGCGGTGGCTATGTTGTTGGGAGTGTTGGATACCATTTTCACCTTCTTGCTCGGTAAAATAATTTAACTTATGGCAGGAGAAACAAACAAAGAGCGGCAGTGGTTTGCCGTGCATACTTACTCGGGATACGAAGACGCGGTGGCGCGTTATTTGACGCAACGCGTTGAGTCTTTAGCGATGAGCGATAAGATTTTCAACGTAATCGTTCCGAAAGAGAAGCGGATTAAAATTAAAAACGGAAAGCGCCGGGCGGTAGAAGAAAAAATCTATCCCGGCTATGTTTTGGTTGAGATGGTTCTAACTGAAGACACTTGGTATGTGGTGCGCAACACGCCGCGCGTGACCGGTTTCGTCGGCCCCGACTCCACTAAACCGACTCCGTTGTCTAAGCCGGAAATTGACGATCTAATGAAGCGCATGGGCGGCGGCGAGGAAGCTAAGTTTACTGTTGAGTTGCAGATTGGGGAGACAGTAAAGATTACCGACGGTCCGTTTAAAGATTACGACGCTAAAGTATCCGAGATTGATGAAGATAAGGGCAAAGTGAAGGTGTTAGTGCCGATTTTCGGCCGGGATACGGTAGTGGAGTTGGACTCCTTGCAGGTACAGAAGCTGTAAACAGGCAATAGGAAATAGGCATCAGGCAGTAGGTATAAGACTTGATATTTTTGATGATTTCCTATATATTCTATTAACTAGTCCCTAGTGGCTAATAACTATTCATATGGCAAAAGGAATTAAAACAGTATTAAAATTACAAATTGAGGCCGGAAAGGCCAATCCAGCGCCGCCAATCGGCACGGCTTTAGGTCCGCAGGGTATTAACATTGCGGATTTTTGTAAGAAATTTAACGAAGCCACCAAGGAAATGACCGGGGATGTAGTTCCGGCGGAAATCACGGTTTACGATGATCGGAGCTTTGATTTCAAATTAAAGACCCCGCCCGCCTCTTCGCTCTTGAAAAAAGCCGCCGGTATTGAGAAGGGCTCCGCCGATCCTTTGAAAATCAAAGTCGGGAAAGTTACTAAGGCAGACTTGCGGGCAATCGCCGAGCGGAAGATGGTGGACTTGAATGCTTATGATGTGGAAGCGGCAATGAAGATCATCGCCGGCACCGCGAAGAATATGGGCATAGAAGTTACCGACTAAATTTAGAATTTAAAAATCAAAATGAAAAGTTTTGGTATCCCGTCAGCGGGATATTTTTATATCAATGTCGGATGGGGCGGTTTTTCCTTATTGGACGAATGGTTATAATTTGATATAGTCTAAGCGGTTCATTTGAGAGGATATGCCTTGAAGCAAATTGAGAAGCCGAATTGGGATGAGACCTTTCTGATTGAGGCGGTGGTACTTTCCGCGCGGGGATCGTGTGATCGCTTGAGGGCGGCCTGCGTGCTGGTAAAGAATAACCGAATTGTTGGGGCGGGATATAATGGATCGGTTTCCGGTACGCCTACCTGCGATGAAGTCGGGCATCACATGAAAGAGAACCATTGCATCCGCACTCTGCATGGCGAGGAGAACGCGATTCTTAACGCCGTAGCTGATCTTAATGGCGCCACCGCTTACCTTGTCGGCGCGCCCTGCACCGACTGCGTTAGGCGTCTGTTGCAGGCCGGTATTAAGAGGATCGTGAACGCCGGGGATCTGTATAAAAACCCCAGCTACGCCAAGGATTCCGCTTTCAGCCAGCAACTGATGAAGGAGAAAGGCGTTGAGTTTGTTCAGTATTGTAATAGCGTAGAAGAAGTCCTCGGACTTTTCGCTAAAATGTTCAAGCGGCTCCGTGGTCCGGGTGGAATTTTCAAGGCGGTCAGCAGGGAAGCTTGGGCGCAGCTAATGCCGAAGGAAGATGAGTTCTTCAAGGAAGTTTCCGGAACTTGCGCTGAATGCTAGTAACTTCTAAAATCCCCAGTGCTTAGGCATTGCGGGGTTTTTTGTTAGTTGTTATTTTATATGTAGAACCTTTTGTGAGGTTAAGGATGTACAGGCCGATTGTTATTTGTTGCAGTCAGCGATTTAAAGAAGAGCTGCAGGGTTTTGTGAATTTTTTGGAAAAGAAGGGCGTTCTGGTCTTCTATCCGGATTTCAAATTCCACCGGAAAAAGATTATCAAGAAGCCGGAGCGGCTCCGTCCGAAAACTTCTCCACGGGAAAGTTCCGGTCTGGTGCTGACCCATTTGGATAAAATTAACGAAGTCGGAAACATGGGCGGTATCTGCCTGATTTTCAATCCTTTGCCTCTGGAAGGGCAAAAGCGGGAATATGGCTATGTTGGCGATAATACGTTGGGAGAGGTCTTCCACTCTCACGCTAAGGAAATTCCCACCATTATGCTCAAGCCGACCGATAAGCATTGCGTGATGGCAATTATTTCCAAAACCGAACGAAAGAGAATTTTCACCGTCCAGTGCCCGAAGATGAAGACTTCCGACCACGAAGCTATCTGGGATAACTGGTTGCGTAAGTGGCTGAACGGCGGTAGTTCGGCGTAAATAGAAACCCCACCTCGCGGTGGGGGATTTTTTTTATTTTGAGACAAGCGGTTCAACTATTTTCAGGATGTTTTTTTCATCCTTCTTTGTATCCCCGGTGATTACTATCTTCTGATGTTTTACTTCCGGCGGCAGAGTGAAGTTCCGGGCGTCAGCCAGCAGTTCGGCGCGTTTTTTAGGATCAGTGATACCGCGACGGTCAAAGTTTTGCAGCAGCACTTTTTTTGACTCGGGCACTAACAGCAGGGTTGTCAGGTTGATCTCCAAGCGATGCCTGTTGAGTTCAATCGCGCCCTTGGGCGTGATAGCGAAGATGCCGGGGCTTCTCTTGAGAACGCGACGGATCTCTTTAAGCGAGGAGCCATAGAGACTGCCCTGGTACCGATCCCATTCAAGGAACTGGTGCTCTTTCACGCCCTTCTTAAATTCCTCTTTTTTCAGGAAGCGGTAAGATTTGTAATCTTCCTGATTGCGCGGAGCGCGGGTGGTGGTGTTTTTCACCCGGCCCAATTTACCGGAGAAATGCTTTAGTAGGTTATCAGACCAGAAAGTTTTTCCGATCGCTCGAGCGCCTACCAGCGCGATCAATTCATTTTTACCGCGCAGGCGGGCGAAGAGATCGCCGTTTGCCGGATCTTTGGCCAGCTTTTCGTACATAGCGTCCCACTCGGGATCAAGTTCGGGGAAGACCCGGATTTTTTTGCCTTCGTCCAGAGCTGTTTTCATTTCGCCCATAACACCGGGAGAAATTCCGAAAATTCCAACCGTACCGCAGATTTTCATATAATCAATCATAAACTTCAGGGTTTCCGGTCGTCCGATGATTCCGTATTCAAAATATTTCAGAGGTCCCACGTCAAAAGGAATTGTTGGCGCGAAACCGCATTCCCAGGCGATCTTCTGAACCTGTCCGCGTAGATGCTTCAGCCGGGAGGGCATAGCGCAATACATAATCTTTTCTCGGACCCTCAAACGGAGCCTCTTTTTTCAATGAACCTGATTGAAGTATAATAAACCTATCACCCCCTATGCAATATAAACCGACAATCGGATTAGAAATACATGCCGAACTGAAAACCAAGACTAAGATGTTTTGTGATTGTCTGAATGATCCGGAGGAAAGGCATCCAAACGTTAATGTCTGCCCAATCTGTACCGGCCACCCGGGCACTTTGCCGAACGCCAATCGTCAGGCCATTGAGGCGGTTTTAAAAGTGGGCATGGCGTTGAGCGGCGAGATCCCGCAATTTTCCAAATTTGACCGGAAAAATTATTTTTACCCCGATTTGGCAAAGGGCTATCAGATTTCGCAGTATGACTTGCCTTTAATTTTCGGCGGATTGCTTCATAGTATCCGCTTGCGGCGCATCCACTTGGAAGAGGACACCGGGCGGTTACAACATTCCGTCGACGGGAAGCACTCGCTGGTTGATTACAACCGATGCAGTGTTCCGCTGATGGAATTGGTTACCGAGCCGGATATTAAGAATGCCGAGCAGGCGGTGGAGTTTGCCCGGGAATTACAGCTAATTTTGCGTTATTTGGGCGTTTCTGACGCGGATATGGAGAAGGGCCAGATGCGGGTTGAGGCGAACATTAGCGTCTCTCCTGATGATACTTTAGGGACGAAGGTGGAGATAAAAAACATCGCTTCTTTCAAAGCGGCGCACGACGCGATCAATTATGAAATTAAACGGCAGACGGAGCAGTTATCAGGCGGCGCGAAAGTTATTCAGGAAACCCGGGGGTGGGATGATGTAAACAAAAAAACTTTCTCTCAGCGACTGAAGGAGGAGGCGCACGATTATCGGTATTTCCCGGAGCCCGATCTGCCGCCGTTGGATTTAGCCGGATTTGATTTGAAGAAGCTGAAAATGGAAATACCGGAATTGCCGCACACCAAGCGCGCGCGATTTGCCAAAGAGTACGGATTAACTCCCGAGCAGGCGGAAATTTTAGTGATTGAGCGGCCTACGGCGCAGTTTTTTGAAGAAACCATTTCCGAACTGGCTGAAGAGTCCGGCCCGGCTACTCCGGAGAAGATCAAGTTGGCCTTCAACTATCTGAACAGCGATTTGCGTGGCTTACTGATGGAGAAGGGGACGAATATTCAGGAATGCAAGATAGATCCGGAAAATTTTTCCGATCTAATCGTTTTGGTGGCGGAGAAGAAAGTTTCTAGCCGGGCCGCCAAGGATATTTTGGTAAAAATGCTGGAGACGGGATTGGATCCGCGGGAAATTATGAAATCAGAAAATTTGTCTCAAGTTTCCGATGAATCTTCTTTGCGCCCGCTGGCGGAAAAGATTGTTTCTGAAAATCCGAAAGCGGTGGAGGATTTCAAAAAAGGCAAACAAAACGCCCTGCAATTTTTACTCGGAAAAGCGATGGCGTCTTTGAAGGGAGCGGGTAACCCGGGAGTTTTGCAAAAGATTTTCCGCGACGTTTTGGAGGGTCGATAGGAATTTGCATCGGTGCACTCGGAGGGTTAAAATTAAATCAGCAACTTTAAGCCCGCAGGGCTCCCAGAAAGGAAGGCAGGATGAAAGAAGTTCGTCCGCCGCTTAGGGACCCGGACCGTCGTTGGGTCAGGGCTCCGGACTGGTATTACCATATCGGAAAAAATGACGATGGAGAGCCGATGGAGTTTATCAGCGATCGCCGGGATAAGCGTTGTTGGGTCGCCGATGTTCACCGTAACTTTATGGTTTCCGCTGATCAGAATTTGCAGGGAGAAGCCCGTATTATCTGCCTTTCCTTCCGTTTTTTCGGTCAGGATTCCCTGATTCAGCTCTGGGGTTTCTCGGAAGAGTTTAATAAAAAGGATATGCTTAGTGCCGGATCACGCGCCGTTTGTTTTGAAGGCAAGTGGTTTCTGGTGGAAAAGCGGGATCGCCTTTTTGTTGAAGCGGATGATACTCGCCAGGTGTTAGACCGAGTTTCTATTACTGTAGAGAGCTCGTCCGGCACTAAGTCGGTGTTGGTTAAAAAAAGCGCCTCCTAAAGGGGCGCTATTTTATTAATGACTTCAATTTTTCTACGCTGACCGAACCGTGATCCTTGCCGCCGTGTTCGCGTAAGCTGACCTCACCGCTTTCCATTTCCTTATCTCCGACGATTGCCAAGAAGGGGACTTTTTCTTTTTCCGCGCTGCGGATTTTTTTACCTAAAGTTTCATTTTCTGAAGCAATTTCTACCCGGCAACCAACCAGTTCTTTTTTAATTTTTTCGGCATAAGCCATATGCTTTTCCGAGATCGGAATTATTTTAACTTGCACCGGAGCGAGCCAGGCCGGAAAAGCGCCGCCGTAGTGTTCAATGAGAATGCCGAGGAAGCGCTCGGTAGATCCCAAAATAGCGCGGTGAATGACCACCGGTGCTTTTTTGGAGCCGTCGGTGTCGGTGTATTCCAAATCAAACCGTTTTGGTAAGTTCATGTCCAGCTGAATAGTGGAAAGCTGCCAATCGCGGCCGATCACATCTTTGAAAATGAAATCCAGCTTTGGGCCATAAAATGCCGCTTCGCCCACGCCGATCTCGTGCTTCCATCCGCGTTTCTGGATCAGGCGAGTGAGAGCTTCTTCGGATTCCTGCCAGACTTTTTCGTCGCCGATATATTTATCCTTGTTTTTCGGATCACGGGTGGAGATGCGAACCCAGAAATTGTTGAAACCGAATTTTTTATATACCTCTTCTATCATATCCAGCATTACGTTGATCTCCGGCTCTATTTGGTCGGGGCGGGCGAAGACGTGGCAATCGTCTTGAGTTAGTGAGCGCACGCGGGTCAGGCCGGAAAGTTCGCCGGATTTCTCGTGGCGGTAATTAGTAGTCGTGCAGGTCCAGCGGACAGGGAGTTCTTTGTATGAATGCTGCTGCGCCTTATAAAGCATCATAAAATGCGGGCAGTTCATCGGCTTGATGTAGTAGTCCGCTTCGTCTTTCAGCTTCATCGGGGGATACATGGCGTCGTATTTATCCAAATGCCCGGAGATCTTATATAGCTCGCCTTTGGTGATGTGGGGGATCCAGATCGGCTGATAGCCCCGGCTTTCCTGAAGTTCGGTAATATAGTTTTCCACGATGCGGCGGAGGATGGCGCCTTTCGGGTAGAAAAGGGGAAGACCAGGGCCGACCTCATCTACGAGTTCAAAAAGTTGCAGTTCTTTGCCGAGTTTGCGGTGGTCGCGCTTCTGAGCTTCTTCACGCATTTTCAAAAATGCTTCCAGCTCGTTTTTGTTGGCGAAAGCCAAGCCATAAATGCGCTGGAGCTGGGGATTTTTCTCACTGCCCTTCCAATAGGCTCCGGCGATTGAATCCAACTTAAAACCCTCGGCGTTTATTTCCGAAGTATCGGCTACGTGGCCGCCGCGGCAGAGGTCTTCAAAGACATCACCGGTTTTATAGATGGTCAGTTTCTGATCTTCTTTGGAAAAATCCTTAATCAACTCCAACTTATACTTCTGGCCCTTCATCCGTTTGGTTGCGACCGCGGCCGTCACCTCCTCGCCGGAGAAGAGGAGTTTGGCGCCAATCATTTTGCGCATCTCTCTTTCAAAATCTTTAAGATCCTCCGGGGTTAGCGGTTCGGGCAAATCAAAATCATAATAAAATCCGTTCTCAATAACGGGGCCGATGCCGAGCTTTGCTTTCGGATATTTTTTTAAAACCGCCGCCGCCAGCAAATGAGCCAGCGAGTGTCGTATATTTTCTATCCGCCCACCGGTGGATTGTTCGGAAGCCATAGATACAATTTTACTCATATAATACGGCTAAGTCCACCGATATTGACTTTTTACAAGAAGTCTATTATATTATCGGTAGATCGTTGACTGGCTCGGCGTGTCGCCGGGCTGACCTCGGGTCGCAAGGCCTGCGGAAACGACTTTTCAGGAGGTTTGTCATGACGCGCGAGCGTGTCACCGACGAACAGTATGGCAAGCTCTGTCGTAAGTTGGAGGAATTGAAGCATCGGGTGGACATCACGACGTTGCCGTTCACGCGGACTCTTGATGCAATCCAGCGGGTGATCGAGGGGAAATTCGGAGATGAGATTCCGAAGGCCATTCCCGCCTACGACACCGACGCTCAACTCCGCCTCTGGCGAAAGTTCTACAAGAAGTTTTTCGGGCTCAGCGTTGATATGAGCCAGATGGTATTTGAAGCCTGTCCTGCTGGCTTCGGCTGGCTGATTGTGCTCGCTAAAGGGCTGACCAACGAGCAGATTTACGCCAAGTGCAAGGATCACTTCCCCTGCGGGGAGAGCTCCTTCAATCTGAATTCGGTCATTTCCTGCCGGGTCAACATCAAAACCTACGCCGTCTGGGTACGGGATGGGTTGGAGCCTGATGAGGAGTTAATGGGCCAATCGGCGGAGGATCTGAGTGGTCGCATCAACTGCATTACCCTGCCGGAGCGCCTAATCTTGGAGCTCTGCTACTGGTCCAAGACCAAAAAGCATCTGGATCTCGGGGACCTCACGCTTTGTGCCGGATCGCGTCTCGTGTCGGGTCGTGATGTTCCCTTCGTGGGTTGGCAGGAAGGCAAACTAAGAGTGGATGATCATTCCTGCATCCTTCGCTGCGGCGCCAGCTTGCGTGGTCGTGCGGTGGTTGCATAAGTCTTTTCCCGCCCTCAATTCCGAGGGCGGTTTTTTTATTTCAATTTCAGGCTTATACGGAGCTTATCTGAAAAGGACTATTGTGGAGTATCCAACGGCCGTGAGATAATACACAAAATATGAGAGGGGATAAATTACTAAAAGCATTAGAGATTATTGAGAAGACATCGATTAATTTGGTTAACTTTGTGGCTGCCTTTTCGGGTAGTAAATTTGAGTCCGCGAAAAAGCTCAGTAATTTTCGGATGACTGATTCCGCCCCGGTTACTGCCGAGATCGGCGCTTACCTAAAAGAACGGCGCAAAGCGCAGTACTACATCAGCTTTCTTAAAAGGGAGGGATTCGTTGCAGTGAAGGATGAAAAAGTTGGATTAACCCAGAGAGGATATTTAAAGTTAAAATTTCTCAAGAGTAATTCTGCCGATAAACTACCGGTTGGCAACTATAGCGCTACAAAAAGTTCAAACATCGTCTTATTCGCTTTTGATATTCCGGAAAAAAGAAGGAAAATTAGAGATTGGCTGCGGGTAGTTTTAAAGAGAATAGGTTTTAACATGATTCAACAGAGCGTTTGGATCGGTAAGGTTAATATCCCCGAAGATTTTTTAAATGACTTGAGGCAGTTGCAGATATTAGAAAATGTTGAGATTTTAGCCGTTACTAAATCAGGCAGTTTAAATCGATTATCATAAATCTTTTTCTTATGGGGATAGTTGGTTAGTTTTGTGGAGTAACTAACGGCCGTTAGTTACTCCACAAAGAGAAATTACTAAGAAGAACCATGTCTACTTTATGGTGGGCGGTTTTCTTTTGCGAAGAAATAAGGTATTATCTCCAGTAGAACATCACAGGAGGTGAGTCTTGGAAAACGTCCTGGTGTGCGGCTACGGATGTCATCTGACGGAGAGTTTAAAGCGTTATCTGGATTTCGTGGCGAACTATTTACTTTCATCCACCATGACTAACTTAGTAATAACCAGCGGCGGTTATAATAATCTAAAAACCGCGCCTGGGATTTGCGAGGCCCATCTGATGAGAGATTATTTTCTGGCGGCTGGAGTAACGCAAAAGATTATCTGTGAAATTGTCGCTAGAACCAGCGAGGGCAACCTGTATTGGACCAGGCATACGCTGCACAACTGTGCTTTTGATGCTCCCAGCGAGATGCTAGAAGCTATGCCGCTCAAAATATTCTGCGACAGCATCCGCAAGTTCAAGGTTGCCTATATGGCAAAGAGGATTTTCAAATGCCCCATTCAGATAATCGGCTATGACTTTGGCCGATCTCTGAAGGAAAAAGTCGCACAAAGTCTTGTCTTTACGCCAATAGAGATTGCCGCCTTCCACATTCCAATGCTTGGAAGAAAGCTTGATGAGTATCGCATCACTCAAAACCAGAACCGCTGATTCAGCGGTTTTTTTATTCTCAATTTCCAGCTCCCAACTTTTCCTCCGAAGGAGGATCCGCCTCCGGCGGAATAACTTTATAACTTTATGAACTAATCAGAGTTCCTTCACCCAATCACAAATAATTTTACATTCGCCGTCGCGGGGAGAGACTTTTCCGGAGACCAATAGGATTTTGTTTTCTACCCAGAGAGGGGCGTATTTTTCCATTACCTCATTGAAAACCACCAGCTCCACGGAGTTGTTTAAGTCTTCTATCTTGGCGAAAAGCATCGGCTTCCCGTTCTTGGTGATGATTTTTTTTAAAGTGGAAACCATTCCGGCGATATTTACGACGCCGCTACTCATTCCCTGTACCTGTTTGATCGGTTTGACGTTGGCGGCGGCAATTTTCTCTTTGTAAGCATTCAGGGGGTGATCGGAAACATAAAGTCCCAACAATTCCCGTTCCCAAACGAGTTTTTCCTGCGAGGTGGCGGGAATGGCGGGTTGGAATTTAATAGAAACATTAGCGAAGGGATTGGCGAATAATCCTATTTGAGAGCTTTCTTTATTTTTCCGGATTGCCTGGCCGAATTTAACGATCTCTTCAATATTAGAGATAATGGAGTTGCGTTCAATATTCAGTGAATCAAAAGCGCCGCACTTCGCTAAACTTTCCAGAGATTTTTTATTCAAATCCCGGTGTTGGACGCGATAGATCATATTGGAAAGTTTTGGGAACTCGCCACCGCGTTGGCGTTCTTCAATGACCGCCTGCACGATGTTTTCTCCCACATTTTTAATCGCCGCCAGACCAAACCGGATATTGCCTGAATCCGCAGTGAAAGCGGCGGAACTTTTATTAATATCCGGAGGCAGCACGTTAATGCCCATTTTTTTGCACTCCGACATCAGGAAGGACATCCGGTCCACGTCGCCGGACTCGGAGTTGAGCAAGCTGGCCATAAGTTCGACGGGGTAGTGCGCCTTCAGGTAGGCGGTCTGGTAACCAATCATGGCATAGCAAGCGGCGTGGGAGCGGTTGAAACCATAGCGGGCGAATGGTGGGAATAATTCCCAGATCTCCTCGGCAATTTTTTTATCAATTCCATTTTTAATCATGCCGTTTATAAGCTTGCCTTTCTGCTGATCCAGCAAAGCTTTAATTTTCTTACCGATGGCTTTGCGGAGAGTGTCGGCTTCCGCGAGTGTGTATCCGGCGAGATCGCGCGCGATTCTCATCATCTGCTCTTGGTAAACACCCACGCCATAGGTTGGTTTTAAAATTGGTTCCAGTTTTGGGTGTAGATATGTGACTTTTTCTAAACCATGCTTTCGGGCGATATAGGTTGGAATAAGATCCATAGGACCCGGGCGGTAAAGCGCCACGAGGGCAATAAGCGCTTCAAACTCGGTGGGTTTTATTTCCTTCATATAGCGACGCATGCCGGAGGACTCGAATTGGAAGACGCCAGTTGTGTCAGCGGCCTGTAGAAGTTTCTCGGTTTTTGCATCCCAATCAGGAAGATTAGCTACGTCGATGTTTTCGCCTCGAGACTCTCTTATGAGACGCACGGTGTCTTCAATGATGGTCAGGTTTTTCAAACCGAGTAAGTCCATTTTCAAAAGACCCAGATCTTCAACGCTATGCATTTCAAATTGGGTAACGATTACTTCCGGATCCTGCGGCGCTCTTTGCAAAGGAAGATAGTCGGTCAGCGGGGCGCCGGAAATTACCGTTCCGCAGGCATGCACCGAAGCGTGACGGGCGACGCCTTCCATTTTTTTGGCGGCATCAATAATTCTTTTCGCGTCCGGCTGGGTGTCATAAAGTTTTTTCAGATCATCATTTTGCATCGCCTCCTCAAGGTCTTGGTTGAATGGGATCAGTTTGGCGAGTTGATCGCAGAATCCGTAGCTGATACCCATTGCCCGGCCGACGTCACGCACGGCGGCGCGCGCCGCCATCGTACCAAAAGTAATAATATGGGCGACTCGGTTTTCTCCGTATTTTTCCCGTAGATAACCGAAAACTTCATCGCGACGACGGTCGGTGATGTCTATGTCTATATCAGGCATCTGAATACGGTCGGGGTTCAAAAATCGTTCAAACAGGAGGTCGTATTTAATCGGATCAATGTCGGTAATTCGCAGTATATATGAAAGGATGCTGCCGGCGGCGGAGCCACGGCCCGGGCCGACAACGACGCCGCGGTCTTTCGCCCAATTGACGAAGTCCTGCACAATCAGGAAGTAATCGGCAAATCCCATCTTTTCTACCACACTCAACTCAAACTCAATCCGGTCTTTGATTTCCTGGGTGGGGTTGGGGTAACGATAGGCGAGGCGTTCACCAATCAGTTTCCGCATATGGGAATTGGGAGTTTCGCCTTCGGGCACGTCAAATTGAGGCAGACGGATTTTATTCAGTTCAATTTCCAGATTGCATTGATCGGCGATCACTTGGGTGTTGCTGATCGCTTCCGGCGTGTCTTTGAACATTTCCGCCATCTCATCGGGAGACTTCATTGAGAAGTCGTCGTCTTTCAAAGAGAGGCGATCGGGATCATCCAGTTTGTTTCCGGTCTGCACGGCCAGCAAGATGTCGTGGTATTGAGCGTCTTCGTGTTTCAAATAATGGATGTCATGAGTGGCGATCAGCGGAATGCCGGTTTTTTTGGAGAGCTCAACGATGCCGTGGTGTACTTTTACTGTTTCTTTGATTCCCGGATGATGGCCGGTTTCCAGGAAAAACTTTCCTTTGCCGAAAATACTTTCATAATCTAGCGCGACCCGTTCCGCTTCGGCTAGTTGGTTATTCAAAATGTTGCGGCCAACTTCTCCTGATAAACAGGCCGAGAGAGCAATTAATCCTTCGCTGTGCTGGCGGAGGAAATCCTTGTTGATGCGGGGCTTATAATAGAAACCTTCCAAGTTCGCGTGTGTAATAAGTTTTAAAAGATTTTTCCAGCCGGTTTCGTTTTGGCAGAGCAGGATCATATGGAAATATCGCTCCGTGGCGTTTTCTTTTTCCGGCATGATGTAGGCCTCCACGCCGATAATCGGCTTGATGCCGGCGGCTTTGGCGGCTTTGTAAAATTCAATCGCTCCGTAGAGGTTGCCGTGATCGGTAAGAGCGAGGGAATCCATTCCAAGTTCTTTGGCGCGATTGACCAAACCATCAATTTTCGCCAGGCCGTCGAGTAGAGAGTAATGCGAATGGGTATGTAGATGGGTGAACTTGGGCATTGCCCTAATTTTACTTGGCGCGAAGTTTTTAATCAACAAAAAATGCTCCAAGTGTTACTTGGAGCATGTGATAATTAGCAGCGGAATCATTATTAGCGTTCCCGCTATCGCCAAGCGGATTAAAATCACCCGGCTTCCCATTAGTTCTTATTTCCTCTTTCAAGTTCACCGATGATTTCCACAATACTCTTGATGGAAACCGCGATCGGCATCGGCGTAAAGGCGTTACTGACCGGGTCACACTTAACCATAGTGTTAATCCCGACAATCTCGCCGTTGTTGTTCAGGAGTGGTCCACCGGAATTACCCGGGTTGATGACCGCATCGTGGAAAATCAGGTGTCTGGTGGCCGGGCTGTCCTTAATTTTGTTTCCAATGTAGCCGACGGTCAGGTTGAAGGGGATTCGGTTGGGAGAACCCAACGCGATCACTTCGGTTCCGACCGGCATAGATTCCATATCTCCGAAAGCGGCGACCGGACCGTTGTAAACGAAAGCAGGATCTTTGAATTTCAGAAGCATTACATCGTAATTCGTGTCATAACCCCAGACTTCCGCTTCCTGGGTGGATTTACCAAAATCAAATTTTACCGTTACTTTCGTGATCGCGCGCTTGGAGTCGTACAGGTGGCCGGCCGTCAGAATGTAGGTTTTGTCTTCGCGACGGATGACCGCTCCGGACAGAAACCACTTCATTTTCTGAGCGGCATTGCTGACTGAGGCGCCGTCCACTTCAATGTGGCAGAGATAACCGGCTTTGGCGTAAAGGTCGCTGATGCGACTTTTGTAGCTTTCCAGTTCCGCTTTCAGATCCAATAGTTCTTCCAGCAAAAGCCGGTCATTTTTAAAAAGATTCTCGCCGCCGACATTCAAGTCCACTATTCTCCGGCCGATTGCCTGGTTCACAAGCATAATTTCCTGTTTCGTCAGCAAATTTTCTTCCATCAGAGCCACCTGCGAGCTTTCCAGTGAAGAAATCTTTTCCTGCAAAACTTTTTCGGCATCCAGGCGTTCCAGATTACTGTTACTAAATTTCCGATTTTGCCAGGAGAAGACTCCAACGGCGGCCATAAGCATAGCAAGAGTACCGGCAACAAGCGCATTTCTTACATTCATATCCCGATTCCTTTTCGAGAAACTACAATGAATATCGCACAAGGGTTATAGAAAATCAAATGGTAAAATGACAATGCTTTGACATTTTTCGGGGAATCCGCTATCTTAAAAGTATTGCCGGCGGCTTCCGCCAGTTGGCGGACTAGTCGCTAGCGGCTATCTACTATTTTCTCCGTTGCAACATTTAAACGTTTAAACAATAAAAATATTCTACAATGGGTGGCGTACCAGTAAAACATCATTCTAAATCTAAAGTCGGCCGTCGCCGGTCTCATTTGGCTTTGAAAAAGCATATGATTTTCGCCTGCAAGAATTGTCAGGGTCCGATGTTGCCGCACAAAGCCTGCCCGCAGTGCGGAGTTTACGAAAAGAAGTAGGATTACAAAGAAGGGCCGCTCCTTAAATCCTAAGCACTAAAATCTAAATCCTAAACAAATTCGAAATTCTAATTTCTCAAACACCAAAAGTTTTGAATTTTAGGATTTAATGTTATAATTTGTTTAGAGCTTAGAAATTAGAATTTAGGATTTTAACACTATGGCAACTCGACAATTAGCAAGATCAGTTGTTCTCCAATCTCTTTATGAGTGGGATTTTTACGGCAAGAAAGAGGGCTTGGAGAAGATTTTGGAAAGAAACCTTGCTGAATTCGCGCCCGGCATTGATGAGCCGGATTTTGCCTGGCGGATTATGAAGGGAGTGATTGATCATCTGGAGGAATTGGATAAAATCATCACCAAAGCCGCCCCGGATTGGCCGGTGGCCCAGATTGCCGTCATTGATCGCAACGCGCTCCGCATCGGTCTTTATGAGTTGTTATATGCCGATCCGGAGGAAGTTCCCCCGAAAGTCGCTATCAACGAAGCGATTGAAATAGCTAAAAATTACGGCGGTCCGAATTCCGGTAAATTTATCAACGGCGTACTCGGCACTATCTACAAAGAAATGCAGGCCAGGGAGTGAAAGTGCGAGTTGATTTATTAGCATCCATTAGAAACTTGTGTTAATCCCTAGGAATATGCAAAAATGACATTGGACTTCAAACGTTCGATGCTCGCACTTCTACTCACCTGGCAGGCGGAAAAAGGCGAAACACCTAAAAAAGAAGAAGAAAACAAAAATAAAAAATAACTAGGCACTGGTCACTGGGCATTAGATGAAAAATTCTAATTTCTAGCGATTAGGTTCTAGCATCTTCAAATGGCTACAGCGCTTATTTCTCTAGAAAAGAAAATTGAATATTCGTTTAAAGAAAAGGACTTTTTGAAAGAAGCCCTGACTCATCGTTCTTATTTGAACGAGAACCCCGATTGGAAATTACCTGACAATGAGCGTCTGGAATTTCTCGGCGACGCGGTTTTGGAATTGGCCACTACCGAAGAATTATTTAAGCGTTTCCCGGATCGCAAGGAAGGGGCGCTTACCAGTTATCGGGCCGCTCTGGTGAATTACATCATGATGGCGCGAGTGGCTTTAGAGATTGGGCTGGATAAATTCGTGTTGCTTTCCAAGGGGGAAGCCAAAGATGCGGGTAAGGCCCGGGAGGTTATTTTAGCCAACGCTATGGAGGCATTGATCGGCGCGATTTATCTGGACTCCGGCTACGAAGCGGTAAAAAAATTTGTGGTGAATTTTGTGATTAGCCATCTGGATGAGGTTCTGAAATCCGGGTCATATAAAGATCCCAAGAGTTCCTTGCAGGAGAAAGCTCAGGAAAAAATGAAAATTACCCCGGGTTATCAGGTGATGTCCGAAACCGGCCCGGATCATGACAAGGTTTTTGTGGTGGGTGTTTATTTTGGTGAAAAATTAATCGCTAAAGGCAGCGGACACTCCAAACAGGAAGCGGAGGCGGAGGCGGCGCGGGAGGCGTTGAGCATCTTGTAGGCGGCCAGTATAAGTGTTTAAATAAGCACAGCTTTTTGGAGTTCTTTGAAAATGAATGGTCCTAAAGATAAGGCCAAGAGACGGCCGCCGGGCGTTCCGATTTTTTTCCGTTTGTTGGTTTTCGGTCTGATGGGCTTTGCTCTGATGACTTTCTTCGGTCAATTTTTCTCGCGGGGTCCCGCGGAGAAGAAAATTTCCATTGATCAGCTTTATGCCGCTCTGGATGGCGGAACTGTCGCTGAATTAAACGTTGATCCGATCCAAGGATTAGTCAGCGGTAAATTTAAAGATGGTGTTCCCTTCAGTACGCAAGTTGCTGATCGCAACAAGTTGGAAGCAAAAGCTTTGGAAAAAGGAATTAAAGTAACTGCTAATACTGTAGGGCCGAGCGTCTGGGCGGTGCTTCTGCAGTTGCTGTTCTACGCGATAATGTTCGGCTTGCCGATTATCATTTTGCTTTGGTGGATGGGTAGCCGACAGGGCGCGAATAAAAAGCCAACCGGATATATCCCGAATGTTACCTGGGATGATGTGGCTGGCTGTGAAGAAGTGAAGAAAGAACTACAGCAAGTGGTGGATTTCTTGAAGGATCCGGGAAAATACCAGGCAATGGGAGCGCGCGCGGCGCGCGGAGTACTGTTGGTTGGCGCTCCGGGTACCGGCAAAACGATGTTCGCGAAAGCCACCGCCCGTGAAGCCGGCGTGCCTTTCTATGATATGTGCGGTTCCGATTTCGTGGAGATGTTTGTGGGCGTTGGAGCGAGCAGGGTTCGAGACATGTTTAAAAAAGCCCGGGAAACCGCTCCGAGCATCATCTTCATTGATGAGATTGATGGCTTGTGCCGTCAGCGGGGGACCGACCATCCGGAACGAGAGCAGACTCTGAACCAGTTTTTGAAAGAAATGGATGGATTTCAAACGAATGAAGCGGTGGTGCTGATGGGCGCCACTAACCGTCCGGAATTGATGGATTCCGCGGTGATGCGACCCGGACGGTTTGATCTGAAGATCTTAGTTGCGTCTCCTGATGTTGTAGGTCGTGAAGCGATTCTGAAAGTTCATTCCCGCGGTAAACCTCTTGGTCCTGACGTTGATTTGCGAGAAATCGCCAGAGGCACTCCCGGAATGACCGGCGCGGATTTGGAAAACGTGATGAATGCTTCGGCGCTGATTGCTCTAGAGAGAAAACACGTGATGATTTCTCGCGAGGACGTTAACGAAGGAATTGATAAAGCGGTGCTGGGTGAAGCGCGGAAACGAGTTATCTCGCCTCACGAGAGACGAGTAACTGCTTATCATGAAGCCGGACACACTTTTGTAGCCAAAAAGACTCCCGGAGCGGATTCGGTTCGAAAAGTAACAATCATTCCGCGAGGTTTTGCCGGAGGTGTTACTTGGATGATGCCCGAAGAAGATAAAAATTTGCCTCCCGAGTCGTACTTCCGAGGTCAGATGAAAGTAATGATGGGCGGCCGAGCCGCGGAGATGCTGATCTTCGGTGAAGCATCCAGCGGAGCGCAGGGCGACTTCAGACAAATCACCGACCAAGCCAAGAGAATGGTCAAGGAATTCGGAATGGGCGGCGATGAAGTCGGGTTGATTCATTATGGAGACGAAGCGGTCAATACCGGTTTTCTGGGAATGTCTTTCGGCAAATCGGGTGATTGGTCGGAAGCTACTAAGGAGAAAATTGACGCAGCGATCCGTAAGTTGGTAGCCAAAGCTTATGAAGACGCTTATGAGCTTCTGAAAGCTAATCGGCCGGCTCTGGATCGGATTGCCGAAGCGCTGCTTGAGAAAGAAACTCTGTTGTCGGATGAAATTGACAGAATTATTAACAATGAACCTCCGGGCTAACCCCGGAGGTTTTTTATTGGCTTGGCCCGGGCTTTTGAGTTAAAATAACTATATTAGATGCAACTTAAACGTTTAGAATTGGTCGGTTTTAAGTCTTTTGCTCAAAAGACGGTTTTGGATTTTCCCGTCGGGATCACCGCGATTGTGGGCCCGAACGGGTCCGGTAAATCTAACGTAATTGACGCGATCCGCTGGCTCCTCGGTGAACGGGACGCGAAGAATATCCGCGGCGCGAAAGCCGAAGATCTTATTTTTGCCGGTACGCCGCAACGCCCCCGGATGGGTTTGGCGCAAGCAACGATGATTTTTGATAATGGCGACCATTTTTTCCCGGTGGATTATTCCGAGGTTTCCGTTTCGCGCAAAGTAACCAGAGACGGCACTTCTGAATACTTTTTGAATGAGTCACCCGTCCGCTTGAAAGATATTGTGGATTTTTTTGCTAAGGCGCGACTTGGTACTCGCGGTCTGACAATCGTGAACCAGGGCAACAGCGATATTTTCGTACGTGCCACTCCGAAGGAGCGCCGGGCGATGGTGGAGGAGGTGCTGGGTCTGCGACAGTATCAGCTGAAAAAACATGAGGCGGAGCGGAAGTTGATCAGCACCAAATTTAATTTGGAAAAAGTGAAAGCGATGATTGATGAATTGACGCCGCATTTGCGGCTGTTACGTCGGCAGGCCGCTAAGTGGGAAAAGCAGGCGGACGTGGAAAAAGCGCTGCATGATTTAGAAGCAATCTACTTCGGCGGCCGTCTGTTTGATATAGAAAAAGATTTGAAAGATTTGGAGCCACGGATAAATGCTTTAGACAAAGAAACGAACGACAAACGGCAGGAACTAAAAGAACGGCAGGCGGAGTTGGTAAAAGTTGAGAAGTCAGGCCCGAAAGGGGATCAGTATTTCCAGGATTTTAAAAAGAAACAGCAAGATTTTTTGAACAAGAAATCTGTTTTTCAAAAAGATATCGGCCGCATGGAGGCCCAGATGGAATTTTTGGTGAATCAACCGAAATCGGAAATGAAGGCCGCCGAAGCGGTAAAATTGCTGGAAGAAACTCGGGAGAAGATCGGCGAGGCATTAGAGGAGAACGATTTGGCCGGCTTGAAATCAATCTTGCGGGAGCTTTCGGATAAAATTGAGCGGGTGTTATCGGTTGGCGCTGATAATCGGGAAGGGAAGGTGAAAGAATTAGAAAAATCCAAAGAAAAATTGCTTGCTGATCTGGCGGCGGTGGATGCCGAGCTTGGTCAATTAAATAGTTTAGAAGATAAACTTGCTGAAGATCTGCGCGGATTCAACGCGGTCTTCAAGAAAGCTTTTGAGTTAGTTGAGCAGAAAAAAGATGAGATTCAAAAATTAGAAAATGAGAAAAATCGGCTTTTGTTTGATCAGGAGCGGGTGAATATCCGCCGTCAGGAACTTCATAATTTGGCGGCGCAGGCGAGCAGAAAACTCAGCGATTTTTCCGCTAAGGAATTAACCGGTGGTGAAGATTTAGCCGAGTTGGAAAAACGGATGTTTAAACTGCGGGCGGAATTGGCGGGAATCGGGGATTTAGATCCGGCCTTAGTAAAAGAAGCGCAAGACACCGAAGCCCGCTACAATTTCCTCTCTTCGCAAATGGAAGATTTGGATAAGGCCTCCGAGGATTTGCGGACGTTGATTAATAATTTGGACGAAAAAATCCATGGCGAGTTTACCAGCGCGATGGATTCCATTAACGACGAATTTGATAAATATTTCAAAGCTATGTTCGGCGGCGGCAAGGCCTCTCTGAAATTAGTGAAAGAAGAACCGAAACAGGTGTTGCCCGAAGATGAGGTGAATATGGAGAACGCTTCCGGTGATGTAGGGGACGCGGTGCAGGATGAGGATGAAGATCACAAAGTAGACCACGGAGGATTGGAGGTGACGATTAATATTCCCCGCAAGAAGATTAGTGGTTTGGAGATGCTTTCCGGCGGCGAGAAAAGCTTGGTTTCCATCGCGGCGTTATTCGCGCTGATTTCCGTCAGCCCGCCGCCGTTTCTGGTTTTGGACGAGGTGGACGCGCCATTAGATGAACGCAACGCCCGGCGTTTTTCCGATTTGATCAAGGATTTTTCTAAAAAGAGCCAATTTATTTTAGTCACTCATAATCGCGCCACGATGGAAGCGGCCAGCGTGATGTATGGCGTCACGATGGGCGACGACGGCACTTCAAGAGTGCTCTCGCTTAAGTTAGAATAGAGAGATATGAAATTTGAACAGCCTAATTTCGAAAATTTGCCCAGACCAAAAAAGATTTTCCCCCATGAAAAATACCGGACTAACGAAGAGGCGCATAAATTATTAGACAGTGGCGAAGAGAAGGATTTGTATCAGCTTATCGGAGGATTGGATGAATTTGATGGATTAGATAAATCTTTTGCTCTGAAGTATATAGCGGAGAATGGAGGGCCGCAGCTGGATAAGTTTATTGATAGATTTAACGATCTAGACCAAGAGGTCGCAGAAAAGCTTATCGATAAACATCTCGGACTGATTGTTATCAAGAATTTGGATAGTTTTGCTGGCTTAGATCGGCAAGCCGTTGCTCAGAAAATGATAGAAGCAGGTCAAGCCGGTTTAGTTGCTGAATTTTTAGATAATTTCCCGGAAATTAATCGACGAGAACTTGGTGAGACGTTATTAAAAGACAAGCCAGTAGCGCTTATTCGGAATTTAGAAAAATTTCCAGATGTTGATCATAGGATGTTAGTTGACCGGTTATTTCAAGAGAAGCGTGGAAGTGAGGTAGCTGCTAACGTCGATAAACTTAAGGGAATTAGCCATCAGGAAATCGCGGAAAGACTGCTAGAGAAGGGCAGCGATCTCTCTCTTTCGGATAATTTGAAAAAATTTAAGGGCTTAAATCAGGAAGTCTTTGAAAAGCTCCGCAAGGCGTATGGATGGTATGAGCTAGCTCAGAACCTTGGCAGTTTCCAAGGGTTAAGTAAGGAGGCATTAGAATCCATCAAAAAGCCTCAATAAAAACCCCCGATTGCTCGGGGGGTTTTGATTTATTTCTCTGAAAAGTCAAAGTAGACGTTGCCGTTGCGGTAGTCGGCTTTACCATCGTCCCTTAGAAAGCCAAAGGCATAGTTGAAGCCGATCAGGTGGTCTTTCAAGTTGTCGTCTTCCCAAGTTCCCTGAACGACCAGAAGATCGGTAGGCGGGCTGACTTCCCAGCGGCCGTCTTCCAGAAGAATCGCGAACTGCTGATCATCACAGGAGCGGGTGTCGCCTCTGGCGACCCGGTCAATTCGGTCATCCACCCGGCGAAGACCCCAGCACTTAATGAAAACTGTCCAATCGCTGGTGAAATTCTTCCGGTAACGCCAGATCGCGCCATATTCATCGGGGTCGTCAGGGTTTTGCAGGAAAATGATTTCAGCGGCGGCCGGTCGTGTATCGTTCGGATGCAACAGCATAATGCCTCGGAAGCTCACCCGGTCGGCGATGGCGATTTTCCCGTCAGCGCCTTTGGCTACGAACCGGCCGTTGCGCATCGGGTTTTTCTCCGTCGTAGCATTCCAATTCTCCACTTTCGGAACTTGTCCGGCATTTACCGTCCCAACAACTACTTTCTTTACGGCGACAGGATTTTCCACGATCGTAGCCGGATTTTTGGGCGTCGTGCATCCGGAAATAGCCAACATCGCCGCCACACTTGCCGTAATCCAACAGACCCAGCAAAAACGCTTACTATTCATTTCAGCACCTCTTAATGTAACTACCGCTATTTTATGCTATTGATATATTTTTTGCAACCTGCTATTATTTCTCCAATGTTAGTTTTGAAGCTAAAACGAATCGGTAAGAAACATCAGGCGGCTTTTCGCCTGATTGTTGATGAAAAGAGGCATAAGCTTTTCGGAAAAAATGTGGAAGATTTGGGTTGGTACAATCCCCGCACCGATAAACATGAGATCAATAAAGAGAGGGTTTCCTATTGGCTGAAAACCGGCGCTCAAACCACCGATACCGTCCACAACATCTTAGTTTCCGCCGGAGTGATTGAAGGCAAAAAAATCGCGGTTCACAGCCAGCCGAAAAAGAAGGAAGGGGACGATAAGGCCCCAGCCGCCGTCGTTCCGGCAGCCGCAGAAAAACCCGCCGCTTAAGGCGGGTTTTTTGTATCCTTGACAAATTCCACAGGTTTGCTATAATTACTGTCAGAAATTGTCCTCCGAAGGAGGATCCGCCTCCGGCGGAAAAGGTCGCTGAAACGCAGAATAACTAAGATCAAATGGCTTCGAAAGATACACATACAGATCAGGAGTTTCTGGAATATCTCGTTAAGTCTATCGTTGATCATCCCGATGATGTCGTGGTTGATCGCAAGGTAGATGAGATGGGCGTCTTACTTTCTTTGAAAGTAAACCTCCAGGACATGGGTCAGGTAGTCGGCCGCGAAGGCGCCACTGCCAAGGCCATCCGCTCTCTTTTGAGGATCGTCGGCATTAAGAATAATGCCCGCGTGAATCTGAAGATTGAAGAGCCGGAAGGTTCCACTCACGTCCCCCGGGAACGTCAGGATCGAGCACAAAGTTCCTCTTAAGAACTTTCAAACTAAAACGCCACACACCGTGGCGTTTTAGTTTCTTCCCAATCACTTCCCGTCCGTCATCGCGAGTCTCGATTTCCAGATCGGGACGCGGCGATCTCACTTTAATGTTATTGTAAGATTGCTTCTCCGCCGTTTGGCGGATCGCAATGACTGATAGAAACCCATTATTCATAAATATTCATGAGATTTGATATTGTCACAATTTTTCCAAAAATCTTTGACTCCTATGTGAATGAGTCAATTCTTAAGCGCGCGCGGGAAAAAAAGCTGATTAAAATTACCGCGCATAATTTGCGTGATTTTACGACTGACAAGCATCGGAAAGTTGATGATAGCCCGTTTGGCGGGGGACCGGGGATGGTCTTTAAAATTGAACCAATCTCTAAGGCAGTTGATAAGTTGAAAAGGTATAAGTTAATAAGTTCTAAAAAAAAGGCAAAAACAAGAGTCATTCTTTTTTCCACTCGGGGAAAGAAGCTAGATTCAGCAATGGCCAAACGGTTGGCAAAATATGATCAGCTGATTTTGATTTGTGGCCGATACGAGGGCGTGGATGAGCGGGTGGCGACAAAGATTGCTGATGAAGAAATTTCCATCGGAGATTATGTCTTGGCGGGAGGTGAATTGCCGGCGATGGTTTTAGCCGAAGCGGTAGCGCGATTTATTCCCGGAGTTTTAGGGAAATGGGAATCCCTAGAAGACGTGAAGGGCTCTTATCCGGTCTATACCCGCCCGGCTGAATTTAGGCCCAAAAAGGGCAAAAACTGGAAAGTTCCGAAGGTTTTAATGTCTGGTTCGCACAAGGATATTGACAAGTGGAGAGGGATACGCTAGTATATCCCTAGTCCTATTTACAAAAGAAGGAGGAGACTGTGTTTGTAGCATTGAAGGCGGTGTCGTTGTTGGGCGTGAAGGCGATCGCTTATCCGGTGATGATTCCATTGTGGATTGTGTACCAGGTGGGTCGGTTGGGCGTGAAGGTGGCAAAGCATCCCTTGAAGGCCGCAATGAAGATTGGAGCTTTCCCGTTTCTCGCGACTTGGTGGACTATGAAGGGTGTCTACAATCTGACGGCGGATACGCTCAAGGATTGGAGATCTTTCCTTCTGATGCCGATCGGTGTGGCTACGGCCGTACGGGTCGCGCATAATCGGAGGAAGAGTCCGGATGAGCCATCAATTTTGTTCGGCATTCTTGCTACCGGCATTCCCGCTGTGCTTGCTGGGTTCGTGAGCGCTCATGCTGATACTCTGAAGCCGATGGTGATGGGGTTGGTTTCTAGCCTGATGGCGGACCCCCGTTCGTTCACCAGTCTTCCGATGATTCAGCAGGCCGGGATTGCGTTTGTTGCTTCGCAGATTCTTTCGGTGCTCTTTGAACTCAGCCGCGCCGGCAAGATGAGTATGTTCGGAGACAAGAAGCAGAATGTTCCGAACGCGATTGAGATGAAGCCCGTGAATTCGATTCGTGAGCCGCACGACTACCTGACGATGTTCAACTGGATCACTGATCGTAAGCAGTTGACTGAAATTGAAGGAAAGCAGGCGACTGTCAGGGTTGCCTATCTGCTGGCTAACGGCGCGATCACCGATAGAGATTCTGAAGATTTCCGGAAGCGGATCAATGATCGGCTTCCCACTCAGGTTGTCTGCAGTTAACCACACGGCCCGCCCCTAAAAAGGTGGGCCTTTTATTTGACTTTTCGTGGTAAGCGAGCTAATATATCGGCAGTTCCTTTTTCGGAGGAGAGTATGCTGGCTGCCATAAAATCGTGCGCCTCTCTTTTGATGACGCTACTTACTTACCCGATCCTGGCGTTTTTTGGCGGTAGTGAGGACGAGCAATCAGAGAGTTCGGAGAAGGTGAGTCAGAAAAAGGTAGACGAGGTTTCCAAGCCGGATTTTACGCAAATACCGGTCACGTATTTTCCTTCCTCGCGGAGCTTCACATACAGATCACATGAGCACTCGAATCGTAAGAATGAATGTCGCAGAGATCACGGAAGATCGTTGAGCGATTCCGAGCTAATGGACGGCGGAGAGGATCCATGATGATAGCCCCGATGCAAATCGGGGCTTTTTTTATCTTCGTCATCGCGAGCCCTTGTGAAGCGATCTTACAAGTACGCTATCTATAAATAACATCATGGTAAGATTGCCTCGTTTCACTCGCAATGACAGCGGGTTGACCTTTTTAATTGAATAGGGTATATTCTTACTAATCCGCAGACAGAGGGCATCGCAAGAGTAAGTTTATCCGCCTATGGCGGACCCCTCCGAGGAAAAACCAACGCATTCGCGCTGGCCATCTGTGGACCCACTAAAGGTCCATTTTTGTTAGCGGAGACCAAATTAAAAAAATAAAAAGGTCGAGATGTCAGTCAAAAATTCATGTTAAACAAAGCGCAGAAAAAGCAGCACATAGACAAGAGCGCGGAGATGGTAAAAGGAAGCAAGACGCTGGTCTTTGCTGATTTTACCGGCGTGGATACGGCTTCGTTGCGCCGACTGAAGATTGAAGTAAAGAAAGCGGGAGCGGCTTTCAAGGTTTTTAAAAAGCGTCTGTTAAATATCACCCTCAAAGATTTGGGAGTGGCATTTGACCCACTGCAGTTTAAAAGCCAAGTTGGCACCTTCTTTATTCCGGAAGATCTTAGCTCGGTCGCCGGGACGATTCATAAATTCGCCAAGGAGCTGATTAAAGCCAAGAAGAATTTTATTGTCTTGGGGGCTTACGACTTAGTCGGTAAGCAAGCAGTCTCCGCCGCGGATTTCACTGTGATTGCCAAATTGCCGGGCCGGGAAGTTTTACTTTCTATGGTCATTGGCGGCATTACCGGTCCGTTACGGGCGTTTATGTACATTGTTAGCGAGTTAGCAAAGAAAGCCCCCGCCGCTCAAGCTCCGGAGGCCGCAACAGTTCCGGTTGCCCCAGCAGCTAGCGCCCCAGTGGCGCCCGCGGCTGAACCCGCACCGGTCCCGACGTCCGAAGGAGTCGGGACTCCGACCGGAAGCGTCGGAGCTGTCTAATAATTACAAAGTCGAAAATAATAAACAAAAATAAAATGGAAAAATATCAAGATTTACTAACCAAGATCGGCGACATGAAAGTTACTGAATTGGCCGAGTTAGTTAAGGCGATGGAAGAGAAGTTTGGAGTTTCCGCCGCGATGCCCGCCGCCGCTGGTGGTGGAGCCGCTGCCGCTGAAGCCGAAGAGAAGACCGCCTGGGATGTCATTCTGAAAGAGGGTGGAGGACAAAAGATTCAGGTGATCAAGGTCATTCGCGAAGTTACCGGATTGGGCTTAAAAGAAGCCAAGGATATCGTGGATGCCGCTCCGAAAGCGGTAAAAACCGGCCTGAAGAAAGACGAAGCTGAAGACTTGAAGAAAAAGTTAGAAGCTGCCGGAGCCGTCGCGGAGCTGAAATAAGGCCATCCTCGCGTTAAGCGCGAGGAATCCGGGTGGCCTTGTTGCTATAAGTGTCGGCTCCGCCGACAAGTATCAAGTACTCTCCTCTGAAGAGGGGTACCTGCAATAGTTCCTCTCAAAAAGACCCCGGCGGGGTCTTTTTGATTGCGTTTTGTTTTATTGACAAGCGGTAAGGGATTTTGTATAATCATGGCCAGTAAGTTCCATAACTCATTTTTCTCAAAGGAGGGCTGTATGTCTTTCCGACTGCCAGGCGAAGGGTCGATTCTGAAGCGGGGTTGGGCTAACGGCGTTACTCGCGTTCAACGCTCTCACATTGATTTGCGGAATGAGTCGCTGGCGAAGCAGTATCCAGCCGGCCGGATTTGCAAGCATTGTCCGACGAAACTGCGGCGTACGAATCCCAGCAAGGTGTGTGAGTATTGTCATCTGCAGGAACAGCGTCAGAGCGCGATCATTCAGCTGGCGGTTCAGATGGCCAAGGAAGGCAAGCGGGGAGAGGTGATGCGGCGTTTTATGCAGACGCCCAACGATCTGTTGGCGCAAGGAAGAATGGTTTCTTAACAAAAGCCCCGAGCAATCGGGGCTAATTTTTTTGTGCGCCCTGCAGGGCACTTCGTTATCTCACGTCGCTCCGCTCCTTGGAACCCAGCGGTTCCAAAACCTTCGCTACGGGAAAACTTCCGTTTTCCCGACCCCTTTCCCGTTCGATCCCTACAGTAGGAAACGCCAGAAAATTTAAAACCGGACTTTCATCCGGCCTTAAATTTTGTGCGCCCTGCAGGGATCGAACCTGCGGCCTTTCCAATGTGAATGGAACGCTCTACCACTGAGCTAAGGGCGCTCAACCTGTTAATTTATAGTACGTTAAGCGCCTTTTGGCAATTTGCTTTCTTCGGATTTTTATTTTAAAATAGCGTCAGCTGTTTAGGAGAGAGTTATGGATATTGAATTTTCTTTCAGGCATAAATTGAATGATGTCGAAGCCAAGAAAAGGGTCAAGAAATTGATCGCCGAGCAGTCAAAGATTTATCAGGATTATGTGAAGTGCTTTGAATCAATTTTACAGGCGGACGGCTCCTGGGTGCTGAAGTGTAAAGTGCTGGGATTCAGTCTTTCCGGGAAGATAGAGTTCCGGCCGGGAGAAGTTCGTGCTATCGGCGATTTACCGATGTTGCTGAAAGTGTTTTTGAAAAAAGTGAGAGAGAAAGTTGAAAAGGAAATTAATGCTTTGCTGGAATAACAAAAAACGGGGCCCAACGCCCTGTTTTTTTGATGTTGGTCAGGTCTTGTGACGGGTGTGCATAAAGTGGGTTTTGCATGAGCTCATTTTAAGCTATATTTAAGTTACGGTGGTGAAAAGTGGATAAAGGTGGGGATAACCGCCGAATCAGGGGATAACTTAAGCTCAAATGTTCATTGGAGAATACACACATAGTTTAGACACAAAAGGACGCGTGGCTTTGCCGGCCAAATTTCGGCCGAAGCTTGGCGATGGGGCGATTATCGCGCGCGGACTGGATCATTGCTTATTCGTATTTACAAAAGAAAGTTGGGAAAAATTAACCGTCAAAATCGCGGGAATGTCTTTCATGAAATCCGATTCCCGCGCCTTTGCCCGTTTGATGCTCGCCGGCGCCAGCGAAGTGGAATTTGATAATCAGGGAAGAATTTTAATTCCGGAATATTTGCGGGCATACGCGTCACTGTCCTCCGGAGGAGGATCCGCCTCCGGCGGAAAGCGACAAGTTGTGTTTGCCGGTCTTTATGACCGGATTGAAATTTGGGATGAAGCCAATTGGAAATCCTATAAATCCAAAACCGAAGCTTCTTCTGACGACATTGCTGAAAAACTGGGAGAGTTAGGACTCTGAATAATGAATAAAGAATTAAGGAAATGAAAAAACTCATAATTTACCAACCACATAATTCATGATTCATAATTCAACCCACACGCCGGTGCTTTTAAAAGAGGTTCTGCAATTTCTTGATCCGCAACCCGGAACTTTCTTTATTGACGGAACTTATGGCGCCGGTGGGCACGCGCGGGCGATTCAGGAAAGAATTGGAGGAAAAGGAAGGGTGCTGGCGATTGATTGGGAAAAGACCGGAGAGAATTACGCGGATCTGGCGCAGATTCTCCGGGAAAAAAAGTTAGGCAAAGCCGACGGGCTTTTGCTGGATTTGGGTTTTTCTTCCGAACAGCTGGGTGGCGGAAAGGGATTTAGTTTCCAGATCAATGAACCGCTGTTCATGATTTACGATGTCAATCAAAAACCGGTCCGTACGATTATTAAAGAATTAACCGAACAGGAGCTGACGGAAGTTATTCGTCATTTCGGTCAGGAGAAATACGCCCGGCTAATTGCCCGGGCAATCAAGAACCGAGTGCGGAAGGGGAGTATTGAGACCACCTTTGATCTGGCCGAGGCGATTAAGTCGGCGATCCCCTGGAATTACGAGCGCGGCCGGATTCATCCCGCGACCAGGACTTTTATGGCGCTGCGCATCTACGCCAATAATGAACTCGGAAATCTGGAAAAAGTTTTGAAAGATATATTTAAAATTTTAAAGCCCGGCGGCCGAGTGGCGATTATTTCCTTTCACTCCATGGAAGACCGGATCGTCAAAAATTATTTCCGCGATTACGCCAAAGAGGAGAAGGTGACAATTTTGACGAAAAAACCGATTGAAGCTACCGAAGAGGAGATCGCGGTAAACCCGCGCTCCCGCTCGGCGAAATTGAGAGCCGCCATACTAACCCCTAGTCGCTAATTACTAATCACTATTTTATGACAATCATTGAACCAAACAAAAATCAATTTCTAGCCAACCGATGGCTTTATTTTGTTCTGGCGGTGGTCGTAGGAGCGGCAGTTTTAAATATTTTGGCTTACAATCGTAATGTTCAGTTGAATCACGCGCTAAAACAGGAACTTAGGACCGTTGATTTAACCCGGGCGGAAAGCTCCGATTTAAAGAATCAGCTTTACTTGGCGCTTGATTCTGATGATATCGGCCACCTCGCTTCTAAATTGGGCTTAGTAAAGGAGCGAAAGCCGGAATATATCGCGTTACAATGATGCGTGGTTGGAGATTGTGGATAATAGCGGCCGGGACATTGGGATTTTATGGCGCTCTAATTTTTAATATTTATGGGCTGCAAATTGAGAAAGGAAGTTATTTTTCGCGCCGGGCTATTGTTCAGGCGGAGGGAGGTAATGTATTGAGCCCTAAGCGCGGAACTATTTTTTTCCGGGACAAGAACGCCAATAAAATTCCCGTTGCTTTCAACCGCGAGTTCCCGATAATTTTTGCCGTGCCGAAAGAAATTGAGGATCCGTCAGAGGCATCCGTGGCCATCGCCGGGGCGCTAGATTTAGACGTGGCGGAAACAAAATTGCGACTGGAGAAGCCGGACGATCAATATGAATTACTGATTCCCAAGGCAACCGCTGAGCAGGTGGTTAAAATAAGGGCGCTGGCTTTGAAAGGCGTGTATGTTGATTCTGATTATTTCCGGTTTTATCCCTTTGGATCTTTGGGCGCGCAAGTTCTGGGATTTGTCGGACCGGACTCTTTGACCGGCGCTTTCAGCGGCCGTTACGGACTGGAGTCATATTATGAAGACACTCTTCAACGCTCCGATCTTTTCCTGACCATTGATCGTAATATTCAATCTCAATCGGAAAAGGTTTTGAAAGATCTGATTGAAAAATATGATGCCGATTCGGGAACGGTTATCGTGCAGGAGCCGAAGACCGGCAATATTCTCGCGATGGGAAACTATCCGACTTTTGATCCAAACGAATATGCCAAGTCCGCGTTGAAGAATTTCACCAATCCCGCCATTCAGGCGGTTTACGAACCGGGTTCCGTTTTTAAAGTGCTTACGATGTCCTCCGGGTTGGATGCCGGGAAGATCACGCCGTCCACATCCTATTATGATTCCGGTTCGTTGACGTTGAATGGTAAAACCATTAAAAACTGGGACGGCAAAGCGCATGGGCAGACGACCATGACAGAAGTGATTGAGCAGTCCATCAATACCGGCGCCGCTTTTGCCGAAAAAACGACCGGACATGACCTCTTTTATAATTATTTGCTGAAGTTCGGCTTGGATGATCTTTCAGGGATAACTTTGCCCGGTGAATTGAGCGGTAAGCTGGGTAATCTGAAGATCAGCACCCGGGATATCAACTTTGCGACTGCTGCTTTCGGTCAGGGTGTTTCCGTAACCCCACTCCAGCTGATTAACGCTATTTCGGCGATTGCTAACAGGGGCATTCTGATGAAACCGAATCTTTTAGCCGGTCACCCACCGGAAGTTTTGGGGAAAGTAATTTCTCCGGAAGCTGCGGACCAGGTTACGGAAATGATGGTTTCCGCGGTGACTAAGGCGGAGGTGGCGAAAATTGATGGTTATCGGATTGCCGGGAAAACCGGGACGGCGCAGATTCCCGATTTTCGGAATGGCGGGTACAGCGATCAATACATCCATAGCTATACCGGTTTTGCTCCGGCCTCTGATCCCAAGTTCACGATTCTGATAAAAATTGATAAGCCAAAAGGGGTCGGATTGGCAGGCGCGACGGTGGTGCCGGCCTTTCGCGAATTAGCCCAGTTTGTTATAAACTACTATAATATTCCGGCTGACCGGCTGGCTGATTAAGCGAAATGAAAAACTTTTTACGACGACAATTGAAGAATTTTTTGCGCCTGCTGGCGCGGTGGATGATCCGGAAATACCAGCCGAGCGTGATTGGCATTACCGGAACCGTGGGCAAAACTTCCACCAAGGAAGCGATCGCGGCTGTACTGAAATCCATCCGGAAAGTCCGCTCTTCCAGCGGTAATTTTAATAATGAGTTCGGATTGCCGCTAACTGTTCTGGGAGAATGGGAAAAAACCGGAGGATTATTTTTTTGGCTTAAGGTAATTTTTTCTTCCATCCTGAAATTGATTTTTGGCGGTAAATATCCGGAAATTCTGGTTTTGGAATACGGTGCCGATCGTCCGGGAGATTTGAAATATCTTTTAGACCTGGCTCGTCCGCAAATCGGAGTGGTTACCGCGGTCGGCGATATTCCGGTGCACGTGGAATTTTATAGCGGTCCGGACGCGGTAGCGAAAGAAAAGGCGCGTTTAGTGGAAGCATTACCGGCAATCGGCTTCGCGGTTTTAAATTACGACGATGAGACGGTTTACGATATGCGTGATAAAACCCGGGCGCATGTGATTACTTATGGCTTTGGCAATGGAGCGGAGGTTAGGATTACTAATTTTGAGAATCGAGTGGAGGACGGCAAGCCGGTCGGTCTCTCATTTAAATTGGAATATGGCGGCAGTTTCGTTCCGGTTCGCCTCAATAGCGCTTTTGGGAAGGCCCAGGCCTACGCTGCCGCCGCCGCGGCGGCAGTTGGTTTTTCTTTCGGTATGAACTTAGTGAGAATCTCCGAGGCGCTCAATTATTATCAGGTGCCGCCGCGCCGGGGCAGGTTAGTGGCCGGAGAGAAGGGGACTCTGATCTTTGATGACACCTACAACGCTTCGCCGCTTTCTATGCATGCCGCGATAGATACTATGAAAGAATTCAAAGCGTCCCGGAAGGTGGCGGTATTGGGAGATATGCTGGAGATCGGAAAATACGCGATTGAGGCGCATGAAGAAATCGGACGGCTGGCGGCAAAAGTGTTTGATATTTTGGTTACCGTCGGGCCACGGGCAAAGTTTATCGCCGACGCGGCCAATAAATCCGGTTTATCTAAGAAAAATATTTTCACCTTTGATTTTGCCGATCAAGCGAAGGATCCGGTTGAGGATTTAATCAAAAAAGGAGATTTGATCTTAATCAAAGCTTCCCGGGCGATTGGTTTGGATAAAATTGTGGAAGAAATTCGTCAATTATAACGGGATGGCAATCCGGACTTTTCAAAAAAGTGATTTGAGCGCCGTTCTAGCGTTAGTGGGAAAGATGGCTGACTACCATCACTCTTTGGATTCTTCCTACAAACCTGCCGAGGAGTATAACGACTGGGAAGGGATAGTCGGAGGTTGGTTGGATGATCCGGAGACGCAAGTTTTTCTCGCCGAAGAGGTAAACAATATAGTCGGTTATCTCCGAGTTGGAGTAGAAGACGCGCCGGAATATTTTGCTGAAAAAAGAATCGGTATGATCTATGACTCCTTCGTGGAAGAAAGATATCGGAGGCAGGGGATTGCCGGACAGCTTTTTGAGGCGGCATCAGTGTGGCTTAAGAAAAAGAAAGTCAGCTTTGTTGAGTTGAACGTGGATTTTCGCAACGAAAGCGCGATCGCTTTGTGGCGAAAGTTGGGTTTCCAAGAGGTAAAGTTGCGGATGCGGCGGCCGCTCTAAGGATGTTTGCAAAAAACCGATTTTTGACCTAACATCAGTAGCAGCTACTAAGGAGTATAACCATGGATTCGGTGGATCCGGACAACTGGGAAAAGGAAGAGAAGAAAAATGATAAGCCCTGCGTGGATTGTGGTAATACCGAAGAAACTCATCTTTGCGCGGGTCCCGGACTGCTTCCTGAAGGCGTAGTGGATTATCTTTGTCCGGTTTGTTTTGAACAGCGGGCGCATTGGCATCGCAAACATGGAGAAGCCAAGCCCTTACCCCACAACCGAAGGTGTTGCTGATGGGTAGCTCCAAAGGTCCAGCGGGGACGGTGACTTACGGAGAAACGAAAGATGTTTTTTGCAATGACTGCGGTGTTCTCGGAGTGCAAGTAGAACATTGGGGGAGATTGGTTCCTGATCAGCGCACCGGACATTTCTGCATTGATTGTTGGATTGAACGACAGGAATATTTTGGAGAACACAAAACCCCGAAGCCGATGCCGGACCTGCCGCCGGTAGGCGAGTCTGCTCCGAAGGATGATGCCGACCAAAATAAATAAAGCCCATCCAAATTTGGATGGGCTATTTTATTTCACTTTTCCGGCTCCGGGCTTGGTGGATTAAATTGATCATCCGATAAACCCATCTTTCCTTTGTACCAACGATCGTAATCCGCCTGTTCTTCCGGCGTGCCATCCTTCGGCGGGCGGTGAACTGTTACGCCAACGCAGACTCTGGACCGGTGTCCGAGTTGATATGGATAGAAGTAAGTAATCGTGTAATCTACCGGGAAACCCATCATTTCAATTTCATCCTTGAGCATGAGCGCTGTAAGCATGGTAATTTTCTGCTTCTCAGGGTCTCTTTTGTCGCTCGACGTGTCAAAAAAATCACGAAACAACATAGTCATTATTTCCGACTTCATCAGAGCTTCCTAGTAAGGATCTTTTTCGCTCATTTAGCGACTCCTTAGTGCTGACATCAGCTTAACTCCTAACCGGATTTTTGCCAAAGCGGTATTGACATATGCACTAAAGTATTATAGAATCCCGCTTAGTCACATTTACAAGGAGTAGAGCCGTGAACACAAGCGGTCAGTCCGGTCTTTTCGTGGTTACGGGAGTCATCCTCGGGCTCATGTTTTCTTATCTAGCGATTTGGCTTTGTTGGCCGATCCTAGTGAAGACTCTGGGGGTGGCGGCGAGAGTTTTGCAGTGGCTGGATGACTGGAGTTTTTATTCTGATGAAGAGCGACCTCGTTCGCCCTCCCGTCCTTACGATGACGCAGTGATTTTTGATCCGGAGTCGGTCGGCTATGTTGCGAAGGTTCATGCCGGAGATTTTCGGAACGTGCGGCTCCGCCTCATTAGTATCTATGATTGGGATCTTGCCAAGGTAGACGCGACGGAGAGGGAATACCGGAGGTTTTTGCTGTTGTCTATCAAGCACAAAGCCATCGCGATCGTTCCCTGGGATCTTGACCTTGATCTCTTCTGGCAGGAGCACATTTTGGACACGCGGGCCTACGCGGAATTCTGTTCTCGTGTTCTTGGGTTCTTCCTGCACAGAGATCCTAGTTTGACCAGCGAATCTTCGGAATGGCCGGAGAAGATCGGCAATGCCAGGAATCTTTACCGGAAAGAGTTTGGATACGCGGTCTGGGCCGGAGATCTTCCGATCATTCCCAGCGATAATGCCGCCGGAGAGTTTTTCCAGACCGAAGAAGCCGAGAAAGTTATTGAGGAAATTCCGAAGCAGAAGGGAGGTTAGCAGAATGTTAGTTTTCTGCGTCGTTCTCGCGGTTACCGCGTTCATGCTGGCAGGAGCGGTGATTGGCTCCGGTTACGATCCGAAGGCGGCCGCCGAGAAAGATGAAAGATGGCTGCGTGGGCTTCACTCTCGCGTGAGCGCCAGTCAGAGTTGGTGGGACAATAGATAGATTTCAACTCCGACGTAACCCGTCGGAGTTTTTATTTACCAGTAACATTTCTCCGGCCACCCGTTATATTTAATGTGGTAAATATTTGTGTACACAAATAATTGCCATGATAGTCGCAATGAAAAAATAAAATAATGGCAAAGAAGAAAGTTTCAAAGAAGAAATCTCACCGTTAGTTAAATCCCCCCGCCACAACTTCGCAGATGTGGGCGGGGGGATTTTGTTACGCGTACCAGCCATATAGAAAATAAGTGGGATGGTATAATTTCAGTGATAAGGTTTATGAAAATCTCAGTTCATGCCAAACCCGGGGCCAGGGAAGAAAAAGTTGAGAAGATTTCCGATACCGAGTTTAATGTTTCGGTTAAGGAGCCGCCAATTGAAGGCCGGGCTAATCAGGCGATTATTAAGGCATTGGCCGAATATTTTCACGTCAGCTCTTCTCGGGTAAATATTGTTTTAGGCCGAACTCTCAGGAATAAAATCATTGAAATAAATTAGAGCTTGTTTTAAGGAAATCCAGGTGATATTATCACCTCAGTTCATTTTGGGGTTAGCACTGTGATTTCTAAATTAGAGGACCTTGACCCGACTACCAGGCAATATTGGACCGAGGAAGATTTTAAGGAATTGGAAGTAGCTAAGACTTTCGCGGAACTCCGTTTAGTAGCTCAGCGGGTGATCTTGCGGATGCCTAGACCGATTGTGCAAGTCTGCGGCCCGATTTCTACCGGTGGACTGGGTAACGTTCCGGACAATTTGCAGATTTTCCAATCTTACATAGAACGACTCCAGAAGCGCGGCATCCATGTTTTCAACCAGATGCCGTTTGAAGGTCCGATGGGCAGAATCAAGCTGGCGCAAACCGACCGCAGTGGTGAAAAAGGAATTTTGTACGATTTCTACCTGCCGCTCTTTAATTCCGGACTGATCAGCAAGCTTTATTTCATGCCGAACTGGTACGATTCTATTGGCGCGAGTTGGGAGCTCGCGCAAGCCGTACGCCTCCAGATTCCCTGGGAAATTCTCTGGGAGAAGCTGGATAGCTAGAACTTGAATAATGAATTATGAATAATGGTAAAAAAATCCCCCGCATTAGCGAGGGATTTTTCTTTGGCGCGTTAGCAACACTTGCCACCAGCGCAGGAACCACCGGAGCAGCATTTGCACATTCCCTTAGTCAACCGGGAGAGTCCGGCCGCGAGAACGATTATTGGCCACCCCACCTCCACTACGCGTGATCCGACAACGTCAAAAGCGCCCAAAAGAAACAACGCTCCGAGGGCGATCATCCAGATCGCTTTCATGCTGTGGTGTGGGCATTTGCAGCGCCCACCGCCTACTTCCATATTTTGTCCGTCCATAGTTTTAAAATTAGATATTTTTTTAGAAATTCGACCTTATGTTGGAATTATAGCAAATTCACGCACGTCCCAGCGTTATTTTGCTTTAATGTAATAATTGTTATATTAGAGCGTCATATATGGCGAAACCCTTGAAAGACCTATTTATACAAGCTTACGATGATCATTCCGATGCTATTTTCCGGCATTGCTACTTTCGCGTATTTGAAAGAGAGCGCGCCAAAGAGCTGACGCAGGAGGTTTTTATCAAGACTTGGGAGTATTTGAGAAATGGCCAAGAGGTTAAAAATTTGAGGGCTTTCCTGTATCGGGTTGCCAATAATCTGGTCATTGATGAATCACGGAAGAAGAAAACCAATTCCCTGGATGCTATGCAAGAACTGGGATTTGACCCTAAGGACGACACTCACAACCGATTGCTGAATTTTGTAGAAGGAGGAGAAATGATCCGGTTGTTGAATCACTTAGAACCGAAGCACCGCGAGGCAATCTCCATGCGCTATTTGGATGATATGGATATCAAAGAGATAGCGACGGCGCTGGGGGAAACGGAGAATAATGTTTCCGTGCGTCTACACAGGGGATTGGAAAAGATCAGAAAAATTTATAACGAAAATGTCCAAATTTAACGAAATAATTAAAAAAGCGAAAGCAGTCCGGATGAAGCCGGAGGAAAAATCGGAAATCCGGGCGCGGCTTTACGCTGTCGCGAGAGGGGGTGAGGTTCAAAGTGAAAAGTTTAAAGTGAAAAGTTGGGGGTTCAGCTTTTTAAAACCAATGCCAATTTTTGCTTCGCTGATGATCGCTTTGCTGGCGGGCGGGGGAGTTTCCTTCGCGTCGGAGAATTCTTTACCGGGAGATTTATTGTATCCGATTAAGGTGAATGTTAATGAGGAAGTCCGGGCGCGTCTGGCTGTTTCTACTGAAGCGAAAGCTTCTTGGGATACCGAGCTGGCCGATCGTCGGCTTATTGAGGTGGAGCAGTTATCGGATCGGGGTAAATTAACTGAGGAGCGGCAGTCAGCTATTGTCCAAAAGTTTGAAGAGCACGCGGATCACGCTCAGGAGCGATTAGTAAAATTGAGTTTGAAGTCAGACACTAAAGCGGCCGCAAAAATAAGTGCGAAGATTGAGAGTGTTATTAAAAAGCACGGAAAAATTTTGGCTAAAATCGGCAATGTTAAGTCCGAAATGGCCCCGGTTACTTTAGCCGCGAAAGCCGATGCGGCGGTTGAAGTACATAATGAGAAGCGTTCTGACCAGGAATCCAAAATTGAGTCGGTGGCCGAGAAGGGAAAGAAGGCGGCAGTGAATAAGATTGCCGAAGTCCGGAAATTTATTTCCGAGTTGGCCGTTGAGATACAAGCAAAGGCGGAAGCGCGTATTCAACTAGCTGATCAGGTGATAGTGGAGGCGGATGTTAAGATTGCCGCGCAGTTGCCCGGTGAAGCATTCATCTTGTATCGTAAAGCCCATCGCTTAGCTCAGGAGGCAAAAGATTACGCTAAAGAGCTTCGCGAGGAATCAGAAGAGCGAGCTGAATCGGAAGTTTCGGAGGAAGAATCTAAGGAGGTAGAAGTTAAGTCTCGACCCCCTGTTTTGCCAAAAGTTGAGATTAAAGAAGCTTTAAAAGAAAAAATCCGCATCGGGTTATAGATGCGGATCTTGGCCTGGTTTTGGCAGAGTCATCCGGGTTTTGCAATGCGGACAGAAGAAAGTTCTGCCGTCGCCCCGGTAATCAATGCCGAAGCAGGCGCTGCAGCATATCTTTTTGCAATCAATGCATTTCCAAATCAGTCCGTCTTGAGGAACGGCGATAACGTCTTTTAGATCAGGAGTAACGAAACAGCGGACTTTTGCGACTCCGCAGTTGGGACACCTGGGTGGGTTTCCTAGCGCCGATGCCATACCGGCTCTTCCTTCTCTGTAAAGTTCTGAGGAGATTATAACATAATCCACTTTTTGATATAATAGTTCTATATGACTAGGCACATTCTGATTGCTTTAACCGTCATAGGCATTGCCTGTGGCGTTGGTTCTGCCTTGGCGCACGACGAGGGGCTGCAACTACCCTCCGCGGGTCTTACGCCGTCAAACTTTTTTTACTTCTTAGATCGTTGGGGGGAAGCAATCAAAAACTTGTTCACCATAGGCGTGGAGAATAAAGCGAAATTACAATTGGAGTTTGCCGCCGAACGGGTTTCGGAGATTTCTCTGGAAACGCAAATTTTAGGCGACGGTTCGCCCGGAGTAATGATTGCCAAAGAGAGGTTGGTTGATCACTTGAAAGAAGGCAAGGAAATTCTGTTGGAGGCGGAAGATAACGGCCAAGATGTGGTGGAGGCGCGCTCGGAGTTTTTTGCAGGGATAGATGAGCTCTATGAAGACGCCGATTGGTTAGATGATTTTACAGAAGAATCCGGCGATGATAACTTGGGAAACACCTCGGGTATCCCGGACGAAGGCGAGATTGATGAAGATAGCATCCGAGAACTGGAACGTTTGGAATCTGAAATAAAAAAGTTAGACGCGGAGCCGTCGGTTGTTAAGCCAGCGGCTCCTTAAGTGTGATAGGTTTAAATTACGCAGATTAAATAAAAATACCTTCCCGAAGAGGGAAGGTATGGGCTCGGAATAGGATCGGTGGGATTCGAACCCACATGGTGGAGTTTAGAAAACTCCTGCCCGTCCAGTTGAGCTACGATCCTAATATCATGGGTTGAGAGGGACTCGAACCCTCAGCAGCCGGCTTAAAAGGCCGGAACTCTACCATTGAGTTACCAACCCAAGAACCCTTCTATTTTAGCAGGAAATTTTCTAAAAGTCAATGATACGTAAACGAATAATTTTATTGGGATTATTACTGGGTGGTGGCGTTGTTTTTGGTATAGCCAATTTCCGGCCGGAGATTCCGGATCTTAGCCCGACCCAAACTCTCCGTCTTTCCATTCCGTCCGGCGTAACTTTTGTGGATGTGATGCGTTATTTCGGGGTCGCTACTTCCACAGCGCAGGAAATCCTTAATTCCTCCAAAGAGAAATATAATTTGGCGAAAATTGTCAGCGGGAGAGAGCTCGCTTTAACCTTTGATACTTTTTCCGGTTCTTTAGAAAAGATAGTTTATAAAATAGATATTGATAATCGATTGGTGGTGGACAGCTCGGAAGAAGAGAGTCTCTGGATGGCTAAGGTTGAGCCGATTCCTTATGAAATCCGGGAGCGGGCCGCCGGCGGAGTGATCTCCAAGTCCCTTTACCAAACTATCGTCAATCAGGATCTGGATGAACGTTTGGCGCTGACTTTGGCGGAGGCGTTTGCCTGGCAGATTGATTTCGCCGCTGACATTCAGGAGGATGACAGTTTCAAAGTGGTTTATGAAGAGCGTTATCTGGATGGAGTTTACGCGATGCCCGGCAAAATTTTGGCGGCTAGCTTTATGAATGCCGGGGAATCTTTTCAAGGATTTTATTTTGAGGGCAGTGAAAAAACCCGGGCCGGACACTACGACGCCGACGGCGGGGCTTTGCAAAAGGAATTTTTGAAATCCCCATTACAATATAAATACATCAGCTCCGGTTATTCGTTGGCTCGTTATAATCCAATCACGAAAAAAACTTCCCCACACCGTGGTATTGATTACGCGGCTCCCGCCGGAACGCCGGCGGTATCGGTAGGGGACGGCACGGTGACCCAGGCGGGCTGGAATGGTTATTACGGTATTTCCGTCACGGTAAGGCATAACGACACCTATAAGACTGTTTATGGGCACTTTTCTCGCCTAGCTAAGGGCATTAAGGCGGGCGCCAAGGTTCAGCAGGGGCAGGTGGTTGGTTATGTTGGCTCAACCGGCCTATCAACCGGCCCGCATTTGCATTACGAAATGCATAAATTTACTGCTTACGTGAATCCATTCAAGGTGGAAATTCCGCCGGGCGACCCGGTTAATGAAGCAGACCGGGCCGCGTTTGAGGAAGTGGTCCAGAAGTATTCTTCAAAGATTTAAGCGTCTACTTTTTCGTAAACGGCCGGTTGAAGAAAATTACCCAGATAAAATTCAGGAAATAACGGCTGACTACTTTGAAGTAGCCGTTCTTTTTAAATCTCCTCGCTGAAGCTTCCGCTACCAACTTTCTGGTGAATAAAACTTTCCCAACTTTCCGCAATTGTTTTCCGGTGTGCGCGTCATCGCCGTAAAAAACATAGCTGACATCCAAGCCGCCGATTTTTTCCAGCGCCCAGCGGTTAGCCGCGAAATTACCCCCTTGGACGACACTGCCCCGGCGCAATAAATAATGGACGATAAAATAGACCGGGTAGGCGATTGCCATGAAACCGTAAAGAGTGAAAAATCTTCCGATCGGACCGACATCGCGGTATTTGTAAACTCCGGCTACTCCGGCCACGCCCGGCCGGGAGAGATAGCCGATAACGGTTTCAGCCCAATTTGGGGCGAGCCAATTATCGGCGTCTATGAAGCCGATGATCTCTCCCGTGGAGTAGGCAAAGCCGGTTTGGCGGGCGCGGTTGGTTCCCGGCACCGGTTCGCGCAAAACTTTCACTTTCGGATACAGCGAAGCGATCTCCACGGTCCGGTCAAAACTGCCGTTGTCCACCACGATAATTTCTTTGACCAATTCTTCGGGCTGGGCTAAGATATGTTCTATTGTTTTACCGATATAGGCCTCTTCGTTGCGGGCGGGTATAATAAAGGAAATGCTCATAAAATTTTTAGTTGGTTTAAATATAGGATTGTTAATTCTGGCTATGGTTTTATTTTACCTCCAAATCGGCTTAACCGACAATTTGCTGGTTGTTTGGTTTGATAGTTTGCGGGGAACAAGCTCAATAGGCCGCCCTTCCGAAATCGCGGCTGTTTTGGGAATTGCGCTGTTAATTAACCTGATCAACCTCGGATTGGCGGGCGTTTTCCGTAGCCGCAACCTATTTTTAACCAAGTTATTCCTGGGCGCCACGGTCTTCTTCAACCTCTTGATTTTGATTTATATATCCGTTATAGTATCTATCAATTAGTGTTTGGTCTTAGTTTGACTCCAGTTTTCTCTAGTCGCTAATCCCTAGTCGCTAATCCCTAATTTATGTTCGCGGTAATTGAGACCGGCGGAAAGCAATATAAGGTTGCCCCAGGTCAAAAACTGAAAATTGAGAAATTGGAGATCCCGGCAGGGGACGCTTTGGTTTTTGATAAAGTTTTATTGGTGGCGGACGAGGACAACGTGAAAGTCGGCGCGCCGTATGTTGCAGGTGCTTCCGTGGACGCGAAGGTTGTTCGCCAAGCGCATCATAAAACTGTGATTGTTTTTAAATTTAGTTCCAAAAGCCGCTATCGGAAGAAGAAGGGGCACCGCCAGAAGTTTACCGAAGTGGAGATTGTCGGCATAAAATAAAATAGGGCGCTGATAGCGCCCTATTTTATTTCTCTGGACTTTCTGGGTGCGCCGTGCTAATATGTAGCCGGATCTTAACATTCAAGGAGAAGACGATGGGTATGGAAGGATCGTCCACGAACGACGCCGGCAAGTCGGAAGAATCATCTGTTCCTAAGATTGAAGCGAAGAAGGGCTGGATTAAGTTGTGGCTCCAGTCCAACAGCCTGTTGATTACGGCGCTCGGCGGAAGTTTGATTGTGGGGGCCCTCATCACATGGTCTGCAATTCACCACGTAAAGAAGGATGCGGTCGTCAAAGAAAAGATTAAGGTTGCCGTTGAGGCCGCTCATCAGAAGTCGATCATCCGGTTGGAAGAGTGGAGTCAGCTTTCCAAATATCGTGATCATGAATTCAAGGATGTTTTGCCCGGTCCAAACGGGGATTCTGTCATCGTGGTTTTTGATGACTGCGACTATTCCCAAGAGGGAGTTGAGCGTCTGGAAACAGCATTCCTAAACTCGAATCTTTTTAAGATTGGCGAGCGGTTCACTGATGGAGGTCTGGCTCTTTGGGCTCCGAATCAGCGTATTCTTCTGAATAAGCAATTGGCTGATAGAGAAGCCGCGGAGAAGGAGAATCTAGCTATCGCCGAGCTTAAGAATGGTCCCGTGATGACTTTCATGGAGCTCCTTAACTACGATGGTTGTTCTTTGAATTATGTAGATGTAGGAACCGGAGTATGTGGAATTGTTCTTCCCAACAAAAAGACCAGGTTTATAAAGATGGATCTTCTCTGGACCAAGATTTGTCAGGATGGCAGTAATTTTAAAATAGATTGCGAAAAGATTTTTGCCGCTGTCAGAGCAGAGGCAAGAAAGGAAGAGCTTTCGGCGGCGCGGCGGCAATTATTGGAAAAAGAAGCTAAAGAGTTGGACAGCCGACCGTTAGAGAAATAAACAAAAAAGCCGAGTACATAATGCACTCGGCTATTTATTTTCTCCGCCGCCGTACGGGCAGAGAATCATCCCGCCAAGGATCAGGAAAATTCCGGCCGCCAATAAATCTTTTCCGGAAGTCGCCGCGTTATTGTTTTGCCAAATTTGCCATCCTCCTGCTATCACAAGCAAGGAACCGATAAATACCATTAATCCGGCGAATCGCCTTTTCTTCATAGTAATTCCTCGTGAGCTGACCTCATTTTATCACAAAAAAATAAGTCCCCACCACCGGTGGGGATATTTTTCTATTTGCAACCTCAGCCACTACCGCAATCCTTTTCTTCGGAGCCATTCTCTTGTCCAGCGAGCGCCGCGGCAGCTGCTGCCGCGGCGGCCATCGCTTCATCTCTCTTTTTATTGTCTTCCGGTGTCAGCTTTCCTTCTTCGGTAGTCAGGTGAAAAGTGTGAAGGAAGAATCCGGAAACCGTTACCACCAGCAGGCCGCTAACCGCCAAGCATGTCCCGGGCCAAAATGGACGACCGAACACAATCATGCAGAGCCCATAGGACATCGCGAGCATTCCGGCTAGGAAAATTGTCATGACAGAAACAGAGATAAAGTTTTTCACGGCCCGATTCCTTAAAGAAGTTCCGGCTAGATTATAGCAGGAACGAATTCTGGTGACAAGCTAAGAACGATTTTGAATCGCGCTGGCCAGCGTTTCTTCATCGGCAAATTCAATTTCACCTCCGGTCGGAATGCCTCGCCCTAAACGGGTTATTTTTTTTACAGTCTCCTTCAGCTCCTGAGCGATTAGGGTGGCGTTGATGTCGCCGTAGGTTGTTGGGTTCATCGCTAAGATCGCCTCTTCGACGTTCTTGATAGTCCGTAGTCGTAGTTTTTGAGCGTTAGTCAGGAATCCGTCTTTTTTTAATTCACCCAGCACTAAATACCGCCCGTCAAATTTTTTGGCTTTTTCTAGCGAGATCAGGTCGGTTTCTTTTTCCACGATCGCTACCAGATCTTTTCGCCGTTGCGGATTGGAGCAGATGGAGCAGAGCCCTTCGGAAAGGTTGGTGGTGAAACAGGATTGGCAGATTGCCAGAACGCTTAAGCCCGCTACCGCGCTGGAGAGATCAGCTACTTCCGCTTTTCCTTGGCTGAAAACATGAAAAGCCAGCCGGGTGGCCTGGCGGGGTCCGATGCCGGGTAACTTCGCGAAGGCGTCCACAAATTTTTTAATAGGATCCGGTAACATTACTATTGATATGGATTTGGATTGCTGTGCACTTTATCTATATTTTTAAAGCTGGCTTTGTCCTGGTCAAAACGCAGATCTACCGATCCAATCGGGCCGTTGCGGTGTTTGGCGATGATTACCTGGGCGATATTTTGTTCGTCGGGAGATGGATTGGTTTTTGTCTTATCTTCCCGATAAAGAAGGAGCACAATGTCGGCGTCCTGCTCAATGGAGCCGGATTCTCGGAGATCGGCTAGACGAGGTACTTTGCTGTCGCGCTGTTCCACGCCACGGGATAACTGGGAAAGGGCCAGAATCGGCACATTCAATTCGCGGCCTAATGCTTTCAAATTACGGGAAATTTCCGTGATCTGATGCACCATATTGTCCGAATGGGTGCGCGGCTGGATCAGCTGTAGATAATCCACTATCAATAAGCTTAGACCATGCTCGGCCTGTAATCGGCGGGCCATGGAGCGCATTTGCAGAATATTCGGCGAAGCGGTGTCGTCAATGAAAATAGGCGCTTTGGATAGCTTATCCAGGGCTTCTTGGATCAGTTGAAAGTCGGTGGTATCCATTTTGTGGCCGGTCCGTAATTTCCACAGTGAGACTTCGGATTCAGCGGAGATCAGACGATCAATGACCTGATCTTTGGACATTTCCAGCGAGAAGATGCCGACCGGTTTATTTTCCCGAATGCCTACATGGCGGGCAATATCCAAGGCCAGAGAAGTTTTACCAAGTGAAGGGCGCGCGCCGAGGATGATCAGATCGGAGTTCCGTAAACCGGAGAGTTTGTTGTCTAATCCGAAGAAACCGGTGCTTAGACCGCCGAGAATTTTTTCACCATTCTGCAATTTTTCCATCCGTTCATAGGCCATTGGCAGTCCTTCTTTGACGTGAATGAATTTTTGCGGAACCGATCTTTGAGAAATAGAAAAGATTTTCTGCTCTATGGCATCCATCGCTTCCTCCAGGTCGCCCTCGGGGTTGAAGGCTTTTTCGGCAATTTCCGCGGAGGCGCGGATCATATCGCGCATAATCTTTTTTTCTTTGACGATCTGCGCGTAGTGAACGATGTTGGAAGCGGTGGTTACCGCGTTCGTTAAATTACTTAAATAGGTCAGGCCACCGAGTTCCTTCAGGGTGCCCCGTTCCTTTAATTCGTTGGCAACCGTAGAAATATCAATCGGTTGATGTTTCTCAAAAAGGTGAAAGATCGCTTCATAAATTTTGGCATTTCCCGGATGATAGAAATCAAAATCGGTCAGAGTATCCGCGATTTGGATGATCGCGGTTTTATCAATCATTAAAGAACCGAGCACGGAATTTTCCGCCTCGATGTTTTGTGGAGGCAATTTCAACTGCGATTTTTTATTGGACATATACGTTAATTTAGGGCTTCTTTAGGATCAGGGATCCTAAAGGTGTGTCATCTATTAAGTATCCTAACGTTTCTATTTGCTTGCGTAAATCGTCGGCTGGGATAAACTGTTGACCATTTCTTAATAACTCCCGCTTCTTCGCCAAATGACGGATTTTGAATGGGATGTGAGGCATCTTCAGCTCAACCCCAATGGTCTCCAGCAGTTTTACGAGCCAATTTTCCACGGTTTTTCCTTCCGAACGGGTAAGATTCCAGATTTCCGGGTTAATCATGTTCACGGCTGAGAAAATAGCCGCCAGCGCTTCGGGGGTATTGAAGTCATCGGCCATTGCTTGATGAAAAGAGTCCCCGGATTTTTTTAAAAGTTCCGCGATTGAAATTTTGCTTTCGGTTTTTGAGCGCGCCAACCGCAGCTTTCCGATAAATTGTTTCAGGTTGAAAACAGAGTTACGGGATTGTTCAACGATCTTTTCTGAATAATCCATCGGCGAGCGATAGTGGTGAGCGGCAACTAAATAGCGGAAGACTACTGAGGGATATTTATCCAGGAAATCTCTTAGGGTAATAAAATTGCCAACGCTTTTGGACATCTTCGCGCCACTGACCAACAAAAATCCGGAATGCATCCAGATCCGGACCAGCGGTTTTTTTCCGGAAGCCATTTCCTGTTGGGCGATTTCGGCTTCATGGTGGGGGAATTTCAAATCTACCGCTCCGCCATGGATATCGTATTGAGGGCCGAAAAAATATTCCGTGATCGCCGTGTCTTCAATGTGCCATCCGGGGCGGCCGGCGCCGAGAGGGGATTTCCAGGACGGCTCCCCGGGTTTCTTGCCCGCCTCTGGCGGGGTGAATTTCCACAAAGCGAAGTCGCCTTTGTTTCTTTTATTGATACTTTCATCAATTCGGGAGACGGAATCTTCGGCTTGCTCGGTAGTACGATGAGAAAGTTTTCCGTATTCGGGAAATTTAGCAATATCAAAATAATATCCTTCGCCATCTATTTTGTAGGCCGCCTCTTTTTCTATTAAAGTTTGAATTTGCTTGGTGATTTGACGGATGTAGCGGGTAGCGGGAGCGTATTTACTGACAGCGGTTATGCCGAGCGACTTCATGTCCTGTTTATAGGCGCGGGTGTAGAAACCGGCGATCGTGGACGGGTTTTTCTTTTCTTCAGCGGCTCGGGTAATAATTCGGTCATCCACGTCCGTAATATTTTGCAGGTAAAAAACTTTTATTTTTTGAGAGCGCAAATAGCGCGCGATAGTGTCAAAAGCCGCGTAAGTTCTCCCATTGCCGATGTGGGCGTAGTTGTAGACGGTCGGGCCACAGACGAATAATTTCAATTCACCGCCTTCTGGAAGCAGTTTTTTTTCTCCCGACAAAGTATCGTAAATTTTCATCTACTTTTAAACTTTTAAACTTTTAAACATCTTGTTTTATGCTACAGCCAACCTCGGCGCTTAAACACGTAAGCCAAAGTACACATAATTATACCAAGCAAGATGAAGATTGACCAAAAAACCAGGTGGTGACTATTGAAATAGGCGCTGATGAAATCTATAGAAACCAGTCCGACGAAGATAGAAAGTGGAATAGCTAAGAACGCGAAGACAGTGAATCTTTGCATTACCGCGTTGGTTTTCGCGTTCAGGAGCTGGCCATTGGTGGTTTCCAACGCTTCAATGGTGGCGCGGTAGTTTTCCACGTGCTGGGTGACTTTGGAATAATCTCCTTCAAGGTCATCCAGATAAATCCGAACTTCTTCGCCCCAAAATCGCGGCCCGACTTCAATCAGGGAACCTAATAAAATTTCTTGAGGGGCGCTGATTACCTGGTAATCTAAAATATCGCGTTTGGCGTAAGAAATTTTTTCCAGCAATTGCGCCTCTTTGCCTTTAAAAATTTCCTGTGAAATATCGTGGATGTTGTCTTCCACGTGGCGTAACTGACGCATGGAAAAACTTATAATTGCCTGAATTAGATAGTAGGCGCAGCGAGCCGTGTCGTTCATGGCCTGGTTCTTAAAGTGCTGGTTGTTGCTGATCGCGCGCATGAAATTATCAATCGGTTCCAAATCCTCATAGTGCACGGTGATCACTTTATTTTTAGTAATCAAGAAATCCACTTCGGCGCGGCGGGAAGTCTTCAGAGCTTTGTCGTAAATCGGCAGGTGATAGGTAAGGAAAAGATATCCCGGGTCATATTCTACTCTGGATCGGCTGGAGAAATGGAGGAGCTCATCCAGAATAATCGGGTGAAAATTGTGCTGTTTTTTTAAAAAATCAACGTCACTTTTAGTGGGTTTTAGTATATCAATCCAGACTATTTTAGGGGATTTTGTTATCCACATAGCTATACTATAATTATATATTATGAACACACTACGAACTAAGCCTTTATTTTGGGTCAGCGTCTTCTCGTTGGTATCAGTCGGTTTGATTTGCGCTAATTATGCCTTCGGCTTTTGGCCGTTCACTTCGCCAAAAGTGAAAATTAGCTGGGTGAACATTGAAAATATTCCGGCTGATTGCGGGAAGGGTTATGTTTTGCAATCAATAAATCCTCGTATTTGTGTTTCGCTCACCTCCGGCGCTGTTGCTCCGGCTGTTAAAGACGGTTCAACCGGGGGATCGGGTAGCGGAGGAGGAGCGGGTTCGGGTCCTGGTTGCACCGGAAATGTCGGAGCTACCGGTCCTGGTCTGACTTCCGGCACAGCTATTTGTTCCGTCCTTTGTCCTGCGGGAAAAACTGCGAAAATTTTGAAATACACCGGCACCGGAAATCCATTTGTTTCTTTTGATCAAGCGCAGGGGAAATATATCTGCAACGGTAAGCCCACTGTCGGGGCGAGTAGCATTCAGTGTGAGTGCCAATAGTTCAGCGGGCTCACTATAAATAGTCCAATATTGTATAATTAGAGTATGAAATTAATTAAAAAACCTTTGTTTTGGACGAACGTTCTTACGCTTTCGGTAACCGGAGTGATGGTTGCCGGTCTCGCTTTCGGCTGGACGAATCCTTCCGACACTCCGCCGGATGGATCGGGGGAGGTGAGCGTTACTTCGGATAGAAAAGTTGGCGTTGGCACTTTGATCCCTACTCAAAAATTAGATATCAACGGTTATTTAGTTGGCCGAACCGGTTTTTGTTTGGGCAAGGATGATCTGACGGCGGCTCCAGTTGCCGGACTGACTTCTTTATCCACCGCCACTCTAACCGGCACACATAGCACGACGGATTCTAAGGCACGAGTGTTACCCGCTGGCGTTGTCCATGACATCATCGTGAGCGCCGATTATAGCGCGATTAGCACACTACGCTCTACCAGCGAAAGCAGCGCTGTTACTTTGCGAGACGCGGCGACGGCTAGCGGCCTCACAACCGCCGTCTCAACATCTGGCGGCACCGTCAGCACCACAGCTTATAAAGCTGTCGGCTGCAGAACTACTTGGCCCGCTCCGGGTGTTGGTATTGAAAAAAGCGAAGCAGAGGCGGTTTCTTCATCGGGTATTTCCGGCTTTTCCGTCATTAAAAAACCGATAGCGACTTACGGAACGCCGACCGGCCAATATGTGAATAAGAATCGCTTGGCGAAATTCGTCACCGATACTCCCGGTCAAGAGACGATTGGTAATTCTAATGTTTACGACGACGGTAAAACTGTTTCTGTAACCGGCGATTTCTCAATTTCTGGAACCTGGATTGGCGGAAAGATTCCGTGGTTCTATTTAACAAACATTCCGAAAGTTGATTGTGGAGCCGGCAAGGTTTTACAGGGAATTAATCCTACTGTATGCGCCACAGCAGCCGGCGCCCCCGCGCCCGTTCCGGCGGCTCCCGCGTCCTGCACATCCACGGTGACTTCTTCGTCTATGGGTTTACCAACAGCAATTTGCGGGTTGAGCTGCTCCAGCGCGCATATTACTTCTTATACCGGAGCCGGCACTCCGTTTATGTCAGCAATACCAAACCCGCCTCCATCCACCGGAACCACCTATATCTGCAACGGTAAACCATCACCAGGCACCAGCAGTATCACTTGCTCCTGCTAATATGAAGATTTCACTACCGAAACCGCTGATAGTAACAAATATTCTGGCGCTTACACTCACGGGTCTAGTAATTTCTAGCGTCGCTTTCGGTTGGACTAACCCGACCGGCGCTCCGCCGACCGGAAATGGATCGGTTGCGGTTGACGCATCAGGTAATGTTGGTATTGGAACACTTTCTCCGGCTAGTAAACTTCATTTAGTAGGTAAATTTTTGCTTGCGGATGGCACGCAGGGTTTAGATAAGATTTTGTTTTCAGATGCCAGCGGTCTCGCTTCCTGGAAAACTCCGGCGAAAGGCGCAACCTTTGATCATTTTGATACCTATGGCATCAATGATGACGTTAAAACCTGTACCGACATTTTTAAATCTTTAAACGGCAAATCCGGTCTTGGGTCTACCAGCGCGGCAAAAACTACGGTAGGCGGCCACTCGGCTGTCTATATGGCGACGGACGGCCGCTGGCTCTTTGAAGTGACCTATGGCGATTGCTCTCCGGAAGATAACGGACCTGGAGGATTTGGGCTTATTCCGAGAACTGCTTCCGGCGCGGCGATTCCTGGATATTGGAGCTATAAAGGGTCTTTGTAGCAGTTTTTTAACTTTGACAGCGGATTTTTTATTTCTTATAATATCCCTACATGGATGATGTAAAAATACCCGAAAAAGATGGGGAACTTGATAAGCTAGTTAAAGAAAAAGAAGAATACCTGAACGGCTGGAAACGGGCGAAGGCGGATCTGATTAATTATCAGAAAGATGAGACAAAGCGGGCGCAGGAATTCGTAAAGATTGCCAACGCCTCCATAATTATTGACCTAATACCGGTCTTGGATAGTTTTGATCTGGCTTTATCGATAGCGCAATCTGGTGGTTCTGCTGATCTCACCACGGGAAAAGGAGTGGTGATGATAAAATCCCAGCTGGAAGAAATTTTAAAAAGATATGGAGTGGAGAAGATGGATTCCGGAATCGGCAAACCGCTGGATACTAGGTTGCAGGAAGCGGTCGGCGAAGTAGAGTCCGAGCATCCTCCCGGAACGGTTGCCGAAGAAGTCGGAAGGGGATATTCCCTGAATGGGAAAGTGCTTCGTCCGGCAAAGGTCAAGATAGCAAAGTCCGTTTAAAAGTTTAAAGTTTAAACATAAAAAACAAATGGCAAAAATAATTGGAATTGATTTAGGAACAACTTATTCGGAAATCGCCGTCACGGAAGCGGGCGCGCCGAAGATTTTGGAGAACGCCGAAGGTATGCGCACTACCCCTTCCACTGTCGCCGTTAATAAATCCGGCGAGCGATTGGTTGGGCTATTAGCCAAACGGCAGGCGATTACTAATCCGAAGAATACTATTTTTTCCGTTAAGCGTTTGATTGGCCGGAAATTTTCAGACAAAGAAGTGCAACAAGATAAAGCCTGGCTTCCTTATGATATTCGCGGATCAGCCAATGATGGAGTGGAGGTGAAATTAGGAGATGCCTGGTTGAAGCCGGAAGAAATTTCGGCGATGGTTTTAGCGAAGTTAAAGGCGGACGCGGAAGCCAAGCTGGGTGAAACGGTAGAAGAGGCAATTATCACCGTGCCAGCTTATTTTGACGATAGTCAGCGTCAGGCAACTAAAAATGCCGGTGAGATTGCCGGTTTGAAGGTTCGTCGTATTTTGAATGAGCCGACCGCCGCGGCGCTTGCTTACGGTTTAAACAAACAAAAGAATGAAAAAATCGTAGTCTACGATTTCGGCGGCGGCACATTTGATGTTTCTGTTTTAGAAGTGGGGGATGACACGGTAGAGGTTAAAGCCACCGGAGGCGACACTCATTTAGGCGGCGATGATCTGGATAAACGAGTCATTGAATATCTGGTCAGCGAATATAAAAAACTGGAGGGCGTCGATCTTTCCAAAGACGCCTTAGCTCTTCAGAGATTGAAGGAAGGCGCCGAGCGCGCCAAACATGAGCTTTCTACTTCTTTTGAGACCGAAATTAATTTGCCCTATGTTACTTCCGACGCCGCGGGTCCCCGTCATTTTTTGATGAAATTGAGCCGCACAAAATTGGAAGAGTTAGTCCGCGACCTGATTGATAGGTCTATAACCATTTTGGATAAAACTATCAAGGAAGCCGGATTTGAGATTCCTACTATCAACGAGATTATTCTGGTTGGCGGTCAGACCCGGATGCCGGCCATGCAAGAGGCGGTTAAAAAATATTTTGGTAAGGAGCCGCATAAAAGTTTGAATCCTGATGAAGTGGTGGCTCTTGGCGCCGCGGTTCAGGCGGGAATTCTGCAGGGAGAAGTTAAGGATGTTTTGTTATTGGACGTGACTCCATTGTCACTTGGATTAGAGACTCTCGGCGGAGTTTTCACCAAGTTGATTGAGAAAAACACCACTATCCCTACCGCTAAGTCACAAATTTTTTCCACCGCGGCCGAAAATCAGACTTCCGTGGAAATTCATGTGCTACAGGGAGAGCGGGAGATGGCGGCGGATAACAAAACTCTGGCGAGGTTTATTCTAGATGGAATTCCTCCCGCGCCGCGCGGTATGCCGCAGGTGGAAGTTACTTTTGATATTGATGCTAACGGAATTTTAAGCGCTTCGGCAAAAGATAAGACGACTAACAAAATGCAGAGCATCCGCATTGAAGCGAATACTGCTTTATCTAAGGAAGAAATAGAGAAGTTAAAAAACGAAGCGGCTCAACACGCGACGGAAGACAAGCAAAAGAAAGAACTGGCGGAAGCGAAGAATCAGGCTGACAACTTGGTTTATGTTTCAGAAAAGGCCTTAAAAGATGGCGGAGATAAGGTTCCGGCTGATGTGAAGGAGGCGGTTACGAAAAAAATTGAAGCAGTTAAGGCAGTGAAGGACGGTCAGGACGCGGAAGCGATCAAAAAAGCAGTTAGCGAGCTATCTGCCGAAATTCAAAAGATCGGTCAAGCGATGCAGGGCAATCCTTCGACTGGTTCGGCAGGCTCACCACAAGACAGCTCAGGGCAAGCTCCGCCGGTCAAATAGTGTACACTTCAAATATATAGCAACAATGCAAGATAGCTCTTCGGTCAAAGTGCTTTCTTTAGCGGCTGTAGCAGTCTTCTGCTCAGTCGTTTTTAGCTTCCTTCTTAAGAATTTCACCAATTCCGCTCATTGGGCCGGTTTTTTGGTCGCCGGTTGTGGCGGCTTCCTGGTCCTTGCCATATTAGCTGTTTTGATGCTGGCGCCGAATCGAAAGATTGTTTGGGGCGCTTTATTGCTGTCGGCTGTTGGAATGAGCGTTGGGTTCCTTGGCAGCTTTTCTCTGATATTGTTCGCCGGATCCTTAATCGCTTTTGCTATCTTTTTTTGGTCCTATCAGGGAATCCAGTCCGACTTGAGCGTGGCTTTGAAGATCCGCGTTTGGAGGACGACCCATTCTGCTATCAGCTATGCCTCATCCGGGATCGCGATATTCTCAATTATGGCCTACCTGTCTTTATTTGATTTTTCTGATCAGGCATCACTCAAGAAAACTTTAGAAGTGGCGGTGCGTCCTTTGGAGCCGATTGTCTCGCAATACGTTCCGAATTTTTCCGTCCGCAATTCAATTCTTCAATTAGGCGCAGGATTACTTCCCGAAGATTTGCGATTGGCGCCGCCGGAAGTAAAAAGTCAGCTGATTCAACAGGCGGCGGATAGGTTGTCGGCGTTGTTGGGCAATTACATAAAAATACCGGTCCAAGCCGGTGATAAAATTATTGATATTTTGTATAAAGCGACGCTCGGTAAAATGCTGAATTATTCGCCGGTGATCCGGAGCGGTATTTTAATAGCGGTTGGTTTTCTGATTTTCCTTTTGCTGAAATTCGTTCTTATTTTTGCTAACTGGATCGGGACGGCGTTGGCTTTCGGATTGTTTAAATTTTTGTTAAGCGTGGAATTTTTCCAAATCAAAACCGAAAGCATTGAGAAAGAAACCATAGTCGTTTAAAATTAAGGGATTAAACTAAGAAGAATGAAAGACTACTATAAAATTTTAGGAATTGAAAAAACGGCGAACGAAGAGGAAGTTAAAAAAGCTTACCGGAAATTAGCGCATCAATATCATCCCGACAAGGCCAACGGTAACGCCGAAAAATTCAAAGAAATTAACGAGGCCTATCAGGTTCTTTCAAGCCCGGATAAGCGCTCTCAATATGACCGTTTCGGCCGGGTTTCGGATGGAGCTTCAGGTGGCGCGTCGCCTTTCGGAAACGGATCCGGTGGCTTTGATTTCAGTTTCGGATTTGATCCGTCCAATATGGAAGATTTAGGTAATATGAGCGATATCTTTGAAGCCTTTTTTGAAGGTATGGGCGTCAAAAAACGCAATAATTATCATCGTGGTTCTGATCTGCAGATCATGCAGGAGATTTCTTTGGAGGAGGCCTTCCGGGGTGTGGAAAAATCTTTGAAAACCAAGCTTTATACCAAGTGCGGCGCTTGCGATGGCGTTGGTTACGATAAGAAGGCCGGCACTGCCGAGTGCGCCACCTGTAGTGGTAAGGGAGAAGTTAAGGAAAGTCGGAATACTTTTTTCGGCAGCTTCTCGCAGGTAAAAGCTTGTCCAAAATGCGCCGGTTCCGGTCAGATTCCCAATAAACCCTGCGGGGAATGTAAGAATTCCGGCCGGGTGATGAATGTAAAAGAGATGAAGGTGGAAATTGCCTCCGGCGTGCAGGATGATCAATTGATTAAAATTTCCGGAGCGGGAGAATCCGGTGAGCGAGGCGCGGAGGCGGGCGATCTGTATGTGCGCATCAGAATTGCCCCGCATAAAGTTTTCATCCGGCACGGAGATGATCTGGTAGTAAAGGTTAGCGCGGATCTGGTTCGGGTCATACTCGGAGAAAAAATTGAGGTGCCAACCATCGGCGGCAACCGACTGCACGTGGAAATTCCGCGGGATTTTAATTTGAAAGATCGTCTCCGGATTTCCGGCGAGGGAATGGCCCGGTTTGGCGGTTATGGCAGGGGAGATTTATACGTGGAGTGGGATATAAAGACTCCCCGTAGAATGAGCTCTAAGGCCAAAAAATTATTGGAAGATCTAAAAGAGGAGCTGGAATAGCGGCGCGTGAGAAACTAAAAAACCCGCGTTAGCGGGTTTTTTAGTTCGGAACCTACTTAGCCACGAGGGGCGCGCGATTCCATCGGTTTTGCCTCATTGACCGTCAAAGCCCGTCCTCCCATATCTTTGCCATTGAACATTTCAATAGCCTTCTGGGCATCTTCGTCAGTGGACATCTCCACAAAGCCGAAGCCGCGAGAACGGCCGGTCATCCGATCCATTATCACGTTGGCGGACTCTACGCTACCAGCAGCCTGAAAAATCTCTTTTAAAGATTCATCATTCGCGGTATAAGGCAAATTGCCAACATACAGTTTCTTAGCCATTAATATTAAACATAATTATCATAGGGCGACCACTCGACAGACCTAACTGCGAGAAACCTACGAACTTATCTATCATATTAAAGTGCTTCAAAAAATGCAAGGGTTCGCCGACTACTTGGCGCTCTTAAGCTTATTTAGGATCTTTTTTACCGCTTCAATGCTATCGGAGTCGTGGATGGAGATGGCGACCGCGTTTTTATTAAGTTTCTTCAGAGCTGTCAGTTTTTTCTTCAGTTCTTTCTCGTCCACCACGTCGCTTTTAGTCAAAAAAAGGTGCTCGGACTTTTCCAATAACTCTTTATTGTATTCCCCAAGTTCTTTCCGGATGATTTTATAATCTTTCGCCACATTCGCGGATTCGGCGGAGACTAGATGAAAAATTGTTTGTGTTCTTTCAATATGGCGTAGGAATTTTATCCCTAATCCCTTACCGCCGGAAGCGCCCTCAATCAAACCGGGAATGTCGGCAATGATTAACTCATAGTAGGCGCCCAAGCTTGGCTCCAGGGTGGTAAAAGGGTAGTTAGCCACCTTACTATTCGCGGCCGTCAGTTCATTAATCAAACTGGACTTCCCGGCATTTGGTAAACCAACCAGGCCGATGCTGGCAATTAGTTTCAGCTCCAGCCGGACGTCAAACGCGTCACCCGGCAACCCGGGTTGGAACCGAGTGGGGCTGGTATCGTGGGGGGATCGGAATAGAAAATTGCCTTTTCCGCCCTTACCGCCCTGGGCGATCAGCACTTTCCCCCCATTTTTCGTGATTTCCGTGTGCGCTCCGGTGGTCAGATTATGAATGACGGTCCCGGTCGGAACTTTCAGGGTCAAATTCTGACCATCATGACCGTCAAGATATTGCCCGCGGCCATCGGCGCCATTTTCAGCTTCCACAACCTTCCTAAACCTAAATTGGCGTAGTCCGCCGATATCCGGGATACCCTCAAAAATAATACTGCCGCCATTGCCGCCGCTACCGCCGGCCGGGCCGATAGCCATTTTATTCTTATCAAAAGCCACGGCTCCTTTGCCGCCATGCCCGGCGGCTATTTTTATCGTTACATCATCAATCAACATATCGGTTAGTGTTCGCTAATAATGCTAATTTTATTCAAATAATGCAAATGAAACAGAGTCAACTATTCGCAATATTACCTCTTTCATTAGTATTATTATTCCCGCCGGAGGCGGGCAGGCGCGATTACTCCCTTAAAACAAGGCGGCGATGAAGAATCCGATCATCACCAGAACAATGATCATTTTGATCAGAGAGCCGGCCAGGAAGCCGATCAGCGCTCCCTTGGCGGAATGAATAGCTTCTTGGGATTTACGTCCGGCCGCGAGCTCTCCCAGAAGAGCGCCGAGAAATGGCCCGGCAATAATGCCGATCGGCCCGAGGACAATCAATCCGATCAATAAGCCGATGGAGGAACCGAGAACTCCGAATTTACTGGCGTGATATTTTTTGGCGCCGATCATTGGAGCGGCGAAATCAACTACCAGAGTAAAAGCGGTTAATCCCAGAAAAATCAGAACTGTTTTCAGCGATATAGACGTGAAATCTTTAGCATAGGCATAAATGAAAATCCCTAGCCAAGCCAGCGGAACGCCGGGCAAAAATGGCAAAAAGATTCCGGCCAAGCCGACCAACAGAAGAGCTATCACTACCAGGATTAGAGTTATCTCGCCAAGCATGTCATTATTGTAGCACTAAATTATAGCTTGCGGCGGGTTTTACAAAATAAAGGAAATATGATATTATTACCAAACGTTCAGTCCTATTCGCAATATTACCTCTTCAATTTGCATTATTAGCGATTACTCCACTCCAATGGCAAAAGAAAAAGATTCCAAACAACCGCAAAAAGCGGCAAAAAATTATGATCATGGCGATGTTGTCTTACGGTTTGATAAGGTGACTTTCGGTTACGCAGCCCTCAAGCCGCTTCTGGAAAATGCCACTTTTTCTCTTCGGGAGCGCGCGAAGGTAACTTTAATGGGTCAAAACGGCGCCGGTAAGAGCACTTTATTCCGTTTGATTGCCGGGGAGATTGAACCCGAAGAGGGGAAGGTCAATATCCGGACAGGGGCGACGATTGCCCGGGCGATGCAGGCGATTCCTCGCGATCAGCTGGATTTATCCGTGATTGAATATTTTGAAAAAGCTTTCAAAGGGAAAGTTTATGATATAGAACCGAGGGTTAAGAAAATTTTAGCGGTGGTTAATCTGCCGAGCGCTGATTTGAAAAAGAAAGTAGGGGAGTTTTCCGGCGGTCAACAGGCGCGGCTGTTGCTGGCCTTCGCTTTGATTCAAAACCCCGATATTTTGTTGCTGGATGAGCCGACTAATAATCTGGACAAAGAGGGGATTGAGCGGTTAACAAAGTTTCTGGCGGATTATGAAAAGACTTGTATTGTCATTTCTCACGACGCGAAATTTTTGAATTCTTTCACTCACGGAGTTTTATATTTGGATTCTTTTCTTAAGCAGGTAGAGCAGTATGTCGGTGACTACTTTGATGTAGTAATAGAAATTACTCGCCGGATTGAGCGGGAACGTAAAGAGAATGTCCGTTTGGAGCGGGATATCGCTAATCGCAAGGATCAGTTCAATTTCTTCGCCCAAAAAGGCGGCAAGATGCGTGACGTGGCGCGGAAGATGCGCGAGGCGATTGAGGAGTTGGAGTCGCAGTTAGTAGATACCCGGAAGGAGGATAAAACCATCAACCATTTTATGATCCCGGTTCAGACTTTTGAAAATTCCGAGCTGCCGGAATGGAAAATTGTGGAGATCAAAGGAGTGTCGGTGATTAAAAATCATAAACCGGTTCAGAAAAAAACCAACATCGTTTTAAAGCGGAAAAATAAATTATTGATTAAGGGGCCGAACGGAATCGGTAAGACTACTTTCTTGGAGCTGTTGGCTAACGGCAAGGCCAAGGGAGCGGAGATTGCCGATGGTGTTAAAATCGGTTATTACAAGCAGGATTTTTTGAATTTGGATTTTGAAAAAACCGTCTATGAGTCTTTGGCGGCAGTGATGGAGAGCGGTAGTGAGGAAACTTTGCGGGCTACGGCCGCTAACTTTTTGCTCACTGACGCGATTTTGAAAAATAAAGTCGGCGCTTTATCCGAAGGTCAGAAAGGATTGCTTTGTTTCGCCAGATTTATCTTACAGCGTCCCGGGTTGCTGATCTTAGATGAGCCGACCAATCACATCAACTTCCGTCATCTGCCAATCATCGCCGAGGCGGTGAGCAAATATGAGGGAGCGTTGATTTTAGTCAGTCACATGAAAGATTTCGCCGAGAAAATTAATTTTGATCATACATTAGATTTAGGGGAGATTTAGTGCTATCTTAAAGCCAGGTTCTTTGAGAATTATAGAGAAGCCATGAATCCTTTCATCGCCGCTATTTTGTATGTAGTGATGGCCCATCAGATTGACGGATTGTTAACTTCTATCTATCTGCACCGGGCGATGACTCATCAGGGAATTAAATTGATTCCGGCCCTCGCCTTCGTGATGCGAGTTTGGCTCTGGATGTTTACCTGGCAGGCCATGAGAAGCTGGGTGGCGGTGCATCGTAAACATCATCGTTTCACTGACGTGGAGGGCGATCCGCACAGCCCGCTATTGATCGGACTTTGGAAACTTTTCTGGACGCATGAAAAGTATTACACCGCGGCGGCTTACGATGAGAAGCTCGTGGAAGAATATTGCTGGGGAATTCCCAAGACAAAAGCTGACGTCATTTTGGAAAACGGGCCATTGGGAGTATCACTCGGCCTGATTTCCACGATGGCGCTGTTTGGTTGGTGTTATGGCTGGTGGGGCCTCCTGATCGGCGCGATTGCTTTTGTGGCCCAGCTTTATCTCTATTTGAGAACGGCCGCGGCCATCAATAGCATCGGCCATATGCGCGGGTATAAAAATTTTGATAACACAGCCTATAACGTTTGGTGGCTCGGATTGTGGGGTGCCGGAGAAGGATGGCACAACAATCATCATGAGGATCAGAATTCACCGAAGCTCGGATTTCTCAAGAGTGAATTTGATCCTTCCTGGGTAGTTATCTGGACATTGATTAAGCTGGGTTTGGCTAAGAAAATGAAGCCGACAATCAACGAAAGAATGGAAAAACAAAAAAACAACCGCCCCATGTAGGGCGGTTTTTCTTGTCCCATACATAATTTATGTGTGGGATTAGTTAATCATTCTCGGATATTCTTCCGCGATCTTTTGAATTTCCGCGTTGCTGTATTCTTTGCGTTCAATCGGAACCCAGACGTTGCTGGAGCGAGAGAGATCAGTCGGGCAGATAGACATCATCCAGCCGAAATGCTTGGAAAGCTTTTTGGTTTCCGGATTTTCTCTGGTGTAGTGCAGGATTTGGCAGTTGTGAATTTTATCCTGCGGCCGGGGCGAGGCTTCCAGGGCCTGATAATCGCGGTGTGACATTTTTTCCATCCGTACCCGGGCCGCCCACATTACTTCTCCGTGGCAAACCACGATGACCTTATCTTCGCCGTCACATTCACGCGCCAGGGTATTTATAAAGCGGTCCCACCTCAAGCAGACTGCCGACATGGATTCTCCGCCCGGCGGCCGCCAGAAGAATCCGTCGCGTTTGCGTTGATCCATCGCTTCTTTAAAAGTCGTGCTTTTATCTTCTTCGGAAACTACGTCCAGTTTTCCCCAATCACGTTCCCGGAGATAAAATTCCATCCTCCATTTGGCAAACGGTAATTTCAGAAGCGCGGCGGTTTCTAGAGCTCGGGAATATTCGGAAACATAGTACCGGTAGAAGCTATCGCCGAGATGCGCCCGGATGTAGTCCCCGGCCATATCTGCTTGCTTACGTCCTTTGTCAGTCAGCCGGAAAGTTGAGTTATGTCGCCCCCGGAATTCTTTCGTGAATAAACTATGGTCGCCTTTCTTGGACTTCTTTTTGGCGATATTTTGTTCGGATTCTCCATGTCGCACCAAAAGTATATCGCGCGGCACCGCCATTTTTTGGTTCTCTAATGAACTGCCCCCATTATAACGAAAATTATTATACAAAAAAACCGGGGTTAGCCCGGTTTTGTTTTTAATTGTTTCGCGTCCACCTTCATATCTTCCAGCACTCGTAGTACCGCCGCGTAGGCCTCGGTTACCCGAGAGGATTTTTGTTCAATCGTTTCGCCGCCATCCTGATAACGTTGGCGATGTTCTTTGGTGAGCGATTCGCCTCCATACAATGCCGGGTGGGGGATTTCCGCCACCTTCGCTTCCGGTTTCATTTTCCAGAGACGCAGGAGAATTTCCATCGGGATTCCATAGCGTTTGGTAATCAGATCCGGCGCCATTGCTTTGGCGTGCTTCCATTTCATTCCCATAAAACCGCTTCGGGCGTCAGTGATTTTCCAACCGGTGATTTCTCGGACCAGTCCGACGAAAATCCGGTTCAACAGCATACGATCCAGCGGAGTATCTACTTGCTCGGATTTTTTGTGGAAGCGGGAAGCGATTACCAGATCGGCGCCCGCTTTGAGCTTGTAAAGCATGGCCCATAAATGTATTGGATTGTGCTGGCCGTCGCCGTCGAGCTTTACTAAGAAATCAAATTTCTCATCACAGCAAGAAAGGGCTTCTAGGCCTTTCTTGGTAATAGAGCCAACTCCTTCATTGATAGCCCAAGAATCAGCGTTTAATTTAATATTGGATCCCTCTTGGTTGATGAGACCTAAGATATATTGGAGTACCTTATCGGTGTCGTCAGTTGAGCCGTCATTGGCTACTAAGATGTAGAATTTATCCTTCGGAAACGACCATTTCGCGACGTGACGAATCAATCCTATAACCTTACCGAGCGTTGAAGCATTATTGTAAGCGGGAATCAGAATCGCAGTTTTCAATTTCCGGTTCCTCCAGGAGCTGCCGCTATCTTAAGCTTTTTTCAGGTAATTTTCAACTACCGCCAACTCTTCGGGCGTGTTCACGCCCATACCCTCAAACGGGTTTTTTACTTCCACGGAATAGACTTTGTGGCCCTGCATGGTCGCGATGCCCAGCAGATCGGTCAGATAATATTCCTTCGCCGCGTTATTTGGTTTAACTTTGCCGATGTTCTCCCAAAGCCATTTAGTGTCAAAACAATAATAGCTCGGATTAATTTCAGTGATCTTCCGCTCTTCTTCGCTGGCATCTTTGAATTCTACAATCCGGTTCACTGAACCGTCGGCGTTGCGGATAATCCGGCCGGCGCGCGCCATTACTTTTCCTTCTTTTTCAAAATCCGAGAATTTCAAAGTAGCCAAAGTCATCACGGTTTTTTTCTCCCGGATCAGGCCTAACAATTCCCGGATAGTTTCTAAGCTGACCAGAGGATGATCGCCGGGCATTACCGCGACGGTTTCTACTCCATCCAGAGCATCTTTAGAGGCCAGTAAGGCGTCGGCGGTACCTTTCTGCTCCTTCTGCTCGGCGTATATATATGAAGGGCCAAGCGTGTTTTTGATCAATTCGCCCTTATAACCAATAATGATCACCGGCTTAGGAAGTAGGGGGCGCATTCGTTCCAACAAACTTTCAATAATGGTTTTTCCGGCGATTTTAATCAGCGGTTTAGGCAGATCGGAATTCATTCTCTTTCCTTGTCCGCCCGCTAGAATGACTAATTGGTCGCGCATAAGTTTTTATAGTCGGCTTCAAATCCGTCGCAGATTAATTGGCGGCGCTCTTTTTCGTTGAAGAGATCGGTTAAGCGGCTGGCTAGAGTCGTGTAGCAGGAGCGTTTACCTGTTTCAGGAAGAATCCGACAGAGTTCGGTGGCTTGAGTACTTAGTCCATCACCCCAAAAATCAATGATTACGTTTGTCGCTCCGACGATGCAGATGTAATAATAATTTTGGACGTCCGGCACCTTAGCGCAGAGGTCTTTGATTTTGAATGGATTTCGCAGGGTGTGGCCGGCGGCGTCCCTACCGTAGCTTTTGAAACAGACCTCAATCAGATCCGTTCTGGCCTTAAAGCACTCCTCTTCTACCCGGTCAAAGTTGTAATTAAAAAGACTAAGCATCCAGCTGGTTTGCATCTGATAGCACTGATATTGCACGTCAAAACTTTGATCAATTCCATTGCAGGGGAAGTGGGGGTCGTGGGTAGCCCATTTGGTCTCGTGATCTTTACTGCCACCCGAACCTTGGGCAGTGATGATATTTTCCATAAACATCCCGCCATAGCAGGACGAGACGGAATAGGCGTCTTTCAAAAGCTGGCAGGTCTTAATGGCTTTTGGCATATCATAATCGTCGTAAGCCAGTACGCCGTGCCCGACGCCGTGCAGACATTCAAATTTTCCGAATTGAGTGGCAAAACTTTCGCAGACGTCATTGATAACTTTGGAAAGATTGGCTGTGCCTTTTTCTTTCAGTAATTGTTCAATGGCGCCGTGATAATAGCCGGAGTGGCAGGAAGCGTTGCCGTCTTTGAAAGCGATGGAACCGTAGATCTGATAGGCCAGACGTCCGACCGTGTGAGATTCCTGATGGCAGTCCACGACCGAGCCGCCGCCGGTATCGGCGAGTAATTTTTCCATGATTTTTTTCGGGCCGACTTTTTCCAGCCAGTACCTCATTTCCGGTTCGTCCTTCAACGCCGTCATTATATTAGCTTTGCTGAATTCCGCGCTGATGTCCGCGGATGGCTTTGGCAGCGATTTTTTTGTTTCTATTTTAACTGGTTGAGCTTCGCCCTTTCCGCCGGAGGCGGATCCGCCTTCGGCGGAGACCGTGATTACACCAAGTATGGATGGTTTGAGATGGTCGTGGAATTTCCAAATTCCCGGTTGGTCAAACTTAAAACTCCATTTTTCTCCCGGAGCTATTTTTTTCTTGGGATCAAATTCCGGGTAGATGTTGTGGGAAGGGTGGATGTTGGAAGCCGGCCAGCGCTGTTTAGCGCCGATATTTTCAAAAGTTACCGTGTCGCCCTTGCTGATGGTGAGTTCTGCCGTGTCATAGGCGTCATCACTCATTTTAATCAGGTTTTCCTTCGGCTTCTCCTGAACCGGTTGAGTTTTTTGGTCTTCACTTCGGGCCAGACGACTTTGTAGGTCGTAGATCCCTACGCCCAAAACTACCACTAGCAAAGCGCCCAAAACGAACACTTGACCAAAACCAGCTTTAAACATTGTTAACACTTTGACATTTTTCCGGGAAAAATTCCAGAAAGTCCTATTTGGTATAATTCAATTAACCAATTCAATTAACTGATGTCTAAGCATCCCTTCTGGTCTTCTTTTCTTCTCACCGCGGGAGTGGTGGGTATTTTGTTGTGGTTGCCGACTAGCGGAATAGACCGGCAAATCTCCAAGCTCTCCAGTCTGCCGTTTTTGTATAGTCCGTTTGATCTGAGCGGGCCAACCTCGCCGATTCGTCTAGGCGGGGGAGTGTTACGTCCGGTGGTAGCCAGAATTTTTGACCGCATCGCCGATGTCCACAAAAACGCCTGCGGGGTGGACTTGGAAGATGTGATTACTCTGGATGACCAATATACCCTGCACTGGATCTGCGGCGGCGATCAGGCGCCCTGCACCATTTATCGGAATAATAAAGTTTTCTCCCAGGTGCAGGGTGGCGGCTCTTTGAGATTGAAGATTCTTGAGCCGGCGACTATCTATACGATCAAGAATCGTGACAATCAATCCTGCGGTTTTCAGATCGCTCACAAATTCCAAGCTCCGGGAAAAAACGCTCCTACCGGTAGTGGCGATTCCGTCGCCGCAGTCGCGTCCTCTACTTTGTACGCGATCAGCTACGATACAGAAAGTGACTTTGAGGCGGCGGTAATTGCTCATACTTTGCTTTATAGCGGACTTTCTATTGCCACCACGACGATTTTAGATAATGACTCACTTGCCACTACCGCTTTGAGGACCGCGATCACCGATGTCATCTCTTTCACTAGCGACCAGAGTTTGTCGTCAGCCGAAGAGGAGTCGCTCGCTACCGACGGCGCCGCGTTAGACGCTCTTGGAAAAGGATTAGAACTCGTCAAGGTGACTGTTGCCTCTAGCAGTGAATCCTTCATCTGGATTAGGGAGGATGATTCTGTCAAAGATACAGTAGTGAATGTGATTTTCCGGGTGGCTAATTATAAAACCATCACCGGCGGTAGCGCGAGCCAGTTTTTGTTGCTCGGGTCTCCGCACTGGAAAGATGATACCAACACTTTACTTTTCCCTTTGCGGGAATTAGTTCGCAATCACAACGCGCGCGGATTGGTGATTGGCACTACTGACAAAGCAAAACTGAACCCGACTGGTACCGGGGCTGATTCCAATACCTCTGACGACACTTCGGCATTGAGCGGCGGTACGTCTTTTTGCACGGGTGTTACCAATAGTCCGGGCTTTTTACTTGCTAACGATATTGGTACCTATTATTCCCGTAATATTGCCGGGTCCGGAAATACTGATGCTATGTATCTGATCCCATATGGCGGTGGCTGCGCGCCGCCGACGCATATTTTTAGCGACACCACCAGTCCGGGGCTTTTTGATAATCCGCGCGGGTTTACTTTAGTTGGTAACGCCCGTCGGATGATGGTGGCCGATCGCGCTGGCGAGGAATTCTGGTGCTTTGATCTGGAATCTGATGGCACTTACGCCAGCACTACGGTAGTCCGGACCGATTTAACTGACGCGGAATTTGAGGCAGATTCTATCGCCGCTTCTCCTGACGGCACCGTTCTTTATGTAGTCAGCGACCCTGATTTAACCATCAACACTAACAATAATAGTTTATTAAAATTCACCATTGATTCCAGCTGTAATGTCAGCACAACTTTCACCACGGTGGCGAGCGACCGTGGCGAAATTGATAACCTGTTTTTTGACGCGCAAGGAAATCTGATTTTCACCGAAGATGAATACACTGATGAAACAGAAACCGACATTTACTATATAAACAACGCCCAAGGAGGAGGCACTACCATCACTCAATTAGTTGATGGCGATAGCCGGGTGTTGTCGGAAAGTTTGGCAAGTTCGCCTCACAAACTGGATGATGTCGTTGTGAACGCGATTACTTTGACTTCCAGCGACAGGGGATTGGGAAGCGGTAACCTGATTGTAACTGATGACACAGGAGATGAAATTTGGACTTTTGTAATTACTCGCGCCAGCGATGGCACAATTTCCGGTTTGCAGCAGGTCAAATTAACAGATTTCTCGGCCACCACTTTCACTATTGAGGGTCTGGCGATGGATGACACTGATCAGGATCTAATAGTTTTCCAAGAGGATTCTTCTGACATCGGTACTTTCTACCAGTTAAAGAATTATAACGAAATGATCGTGGATACTAACAACTTCACTGATGTTTCCCGTATAGTTGGCTATCAGACGATCGTTGAGAAAGTTGTTGAGGCTCTAAACACTATTCATTGGCAGTGGCATGGCTATCGGGAGAGTGATTGGTCAATCGTCACCTGCGGCGTTAATGCCGTTAATCCTTGGACTATGTCTGATGGTGTGAACAGCTCTACTAAGGGCGCCTCCTTTACTTATTTAGAAGATGTTATGAGTGATTATATGACCGGGTATAACGGCTGCGGTTCGGATTTTTTGGAGATTTTCCCGGGCGCGCAGGTGCCATTAGGCGCTCAAACCAACAAGCAGGGTGAATTTATTCAGACCCTTAATTCAACCATCGGTGTTGATACTAACGATCTATTCTTTCAGTCCGAGCTACCTTTTGACGTTCGGGCGGGTAGCGATGATCTGGACGTTCACGGCACGGATGCTGCTAACCGTTGGCACGACGCTCATGATGGCTTCTAGCACCGGCAAATCTTTCGGGCTATAATTACAGGCAATGTCTAAAAGTCCGGAACAATTCGGTGGAGAAAACCCGGAAGCGAAAAAAGAAGCCCTGCGTGATCAGCTGGAGGCCCTGATTAAGACGATCGCCAAGAGGCCGCATCTGAAGGTGGTCACTGAGCTGACTCCCCAGGAGCTTTTCAGGGAGATGGCGGAGGGTAGAGACCCGAGTAGGGCCTGGTTTTGGCAACAGACCAAAGACCAGAAAACCGGAAAAATTATTGAGGAAAAAATTCATCTGCCTGAAGAAATGATGACGCGGAGCGAAAATTTTATTCGCGGAGTAGCGGCGCATGAGGCCGGCCACTCTGTGATCACCCGTTGGCCGGACATTGTCCCCCCGGAGGTGCTTCAACAGCCGGGCTTTAATGGAATGATGACTGCTTTAGAGGAGCGCCCGACCGATCAGGTGGTGCGAGACCGTTATCCCGGAGCTGGGGAATGGTTGGATGAAGCTCGCCGCGAAATGTTTGCCGAGGGAGAAGTCGCCGCGAAGGCCAGCAAAAATCTCGGTTATTTCCCAAAATTTCTCCAACTTTGCGATCTGTTGGTGTATGAGCCGCACACGCAAGGAAAAAATGAGCATCTTGATCCGGAAGTTTTGAAAATTTACGAGAAAATCCGTGGGCCGGTAGAAAATTATGAGCACACTTTGCCGGTCGAAGGGAGTAATGAAGGAGAAATCCTGGAGAAAACCAAGGAACGCTATAAGATTGCCTATCGAAAAATTTGGCCGGAGATAAAGGAAATGGTTGAACAAGACCAGGGTTCGGAGGAATTGCGGGAGATGGTTAATCAGCATCAGCAGGAAATCTTGGAAGATTTACAGGAGCAGTTGCGCGAGGAATTGCAGGAAGCTATTGATCAGGCAATGGAGGCGATGGCCAAGGAGGCTGTAGAGGAAAAAGAGAAAGAAAAATCAGGGAAAGGAAGTAAGGGCGGAGAGGATCAATCTGGAAAAGAGGGAGAAAAATCCGAAGAGGGGGAGGAGGGCGAGCCGGAAGTCGCCGAGCCGCAAAGTATGCCGTTACCGATGGATCAATTGAGTTCTGAACTGACCAAAGCGTTGAAAAAGAGTTTTGATAAACTTTCCAAAGAACAAAAAGAGGCCCTGAGGGAAAAGGCCAAGAAGAACCTGGAAAAACTGGAAGACGATTTGGTGAATGATTTTTCCGGGAAAATTTCGGAAAATCCTCCGGAAACTCATGAGCGGTATGATAAGCGCCTAGAGACGGAAAAAAAGGAAGAAAAATCCCCGGAGGAGAGAAGGGAGGAAAAGGAGCGGCAAGAACGAATTGAAAAGGAAATGAAGGAGGCGGAAAAGAGAATGCAGGAGTTGAAAGGAAAAAAGAGTCATTATGAGGATGTCTACCAGCAGATCAAGGATTTGGATGAAGTTTTATATCGTCGTCTGGAAGAAGTTTTTTCTCCGAACGTTAAAAGCGAGGTGAAATTGCGTTCTTCGGGGGCGAAATTGAATTTGCCGGCTGTTTTCCGCTGGGAAGCGGAGAAGGCCGTGGGTCAACCCAGCAAAGTGAAAATTTTTGAGTCGGTTACGATGCCCGAGCCGAAAGATTACGCGGTGATGGTGTTAGTGGATCTTTCCGTTTCAATGCGCGGCGAAAAGATGGAGGAAACGTTCAAAACAACCGTTCTTCTTTCTGAAGTCATGAATCGTCTTGGTATCCAAAATGGCGTATTCGGATTTTCTAATAATGTTATGGAATTCAAGCATATTAATGAAAAATTGACGGATAAAGTACGCGCCAAGATTGGTGATATGCATGTGTTGGGTAATACTTTTATGGGAGAAGCGCTAATGGCTGCCGCGGGGGAGTTGGATTCAGTCTCATCTAGAGAGAAGTTTTTGTTGATTTTAACCGATGGCGGCCCTTCCGATCCCGGTGAAACAAATGAAGCCGTCAACTATATTTTGAACCAAACAGATCAAAAATTGATTGCTCTGGGATTGGGGAGGGGAACGGCAATGGTGAAGGACTATTTTCCGGTCGCCATGCCAAATTTGACGGTTAAGGATCTCTCGGAGACTTTGGGGAATCTGCTGGAAGACCTGATTTTACATCCTGACCAATACAAATCCGGCAAAAAATAGTTTATAATAAACCCGTATGACCGATCAGCAGACTATAAAATTAAAAGAATACGTTAGTGATATGAAATCGCTAAAAGCGGTGTTGGAATTTCCTATCGGAGCGATTTTAACCACCGATGAAGATCACTACGCTGTCGCCGATCTTCTGAAGAAAGAAAAACTGGAAATTATTGACGGTGACGGCCAGCATCCCGATCTGGCGTTGGGAGAATTGTTCAAAAAAGTTAAAAAAGGAGCAGTGGCGGTGTTGAGTGTTGGTCTTGGAATCCCGCCGAAAATTTTCAATCAATTGCACGCTTTAGTTCACGGTCAGGTCAATGTTGAACTTGCCGACACTAAAAAGCCGGTACAAATGAGCGATTGGCCGGAATCCGCAAAGGTCATTTTGATTATGCCGCCAAATTATTACGATAATTTGCCGCAACAGGGGTTAATTACTTCTGTCTGTCGGCTTTAAACAACATGCAAGGACCAGAACATAAAAGTTGGAAAGAAGATGAAGATATCACCCGCAGAGAAGTGGCAGAGGAAACTCGGGTTGCGGTGCCGAGTAGCGCGGAGAAAGTTCGGAAAGAAATGGAAAAGCTGGCGAAAAAGCTGAAGGAGATGCCCTGGGGACATCGTTGAAGGATTGAAGAATCCCCCAATGCCCGTTGGTGGTGGAGCGGAACAAGCATCAGCAGAACAAGAGCCGCGGATATTGGAGAAAGTAGTTTTTGAAAGAGTTACGCACGCCGACGGGACACCGCTTTTCAAAAGTTCGGCGAAAGACCGGAAGGTGATTTTTTTGGAGCCGGGCGCGGTATTGCCGGATTTATTAAAGGCCTATGAAGTTGAGGTAGTCAGCGATTCGCATCCCGATAACCCAAACAAGGGAAAACTTACCGTTCGGCTTAGTGGTTCGGAAACTGTGCCGGTCAAAACAGTTAATAAAGGATTACCGAAGCCGATTGAAGTAGATAATCGTCTTAATCAAGTTTATGTTTTTGAAACGGTTTTACCCCTGAATAACGAAAAAGGGAAATTAGTTCCCAGCCATAAGAAATTTGAGCATTTCACTTTGGATCAGCGCACTATGGCGACGATAGAAAAAATCGCCACTGCCGTGGATTTACGGGAGCCGTGTCTCCTGGAAGGTGAAACCGCGACTTCCAAGACCAGCGCCATTGAATACTTGGCGATGGTAACCGGTAATGAAGTGGCCCGGTTAAATTTGAACGGCCAGACCGATACTTCGGAGCTGATCGGAAAATACGTGCCGAATGACGGCCAGCTTCAGATTAGTTTTGAGCAGGCGCTGAAGAATCCCGAAATTCTGACCGCGGAATCCCGCGCTATTTTAGAAAAAGCCAACAGCGAAGGGCGCGGGCTTACAATGATAGAGTCGCAAAAAGTTGCCAAAGGCGAAGGTCTGAAGGTTGGTGATTGGCGTTGGCAGGATGGTATTGATATCCAAGCCAAGAAAGAGGGCCAGTGGCTGATCTTAGATGAAATCAACTTGGCCGAGGCGCAGATTTTGGAAAGGTTGAATAGTCAGCTGGAAAAGAGCCCGTCTATTACACTGACCGAGCACGGCAATGAGGTGGTGAGGGAATTAAATAAAGAGGAAATGGAAGAATACAAAGCCGGCAAGTTGCCGGGCGTGGTGCCGTTGCATCCTAATTTCCGGATTTTTGCCACTATGAACCCGGCGGAATATTCCGGCCGTAAACCGATGTCGCCCGCCTATAAAAATCGCTGGTTGAGTTATAAATTCGTGGAATCGCTGACAGTTGAAGATCACAAAAACATGATGAGTCTGTTGGTTTACGGTGAACAGCCGGTAGTAGAGGGTCCGGGTAGGCAAAAGTTTGGCGGTGAAAAAGTGAAGGCGCTTTTGGAGAATCTCGGCAAGATTCCGTGGTTCCGCGAATTTGTGCCAAAAATGGCTAAGTTCCAGGCCGATATTGAAAAGGCGGCGCGCGAACGGGAAATCGGCAAAGACCTTAAGGAAAAATATGTGTTTACCCGGCGTGATTTATTGGGTTTCTTGGAGCATTTGGCCAGCAAAGCGTCGGTTAATCGTAGTACCGGAGAGATTAAGAACGTTTTAAACGCGCCCAAAGAAATAATCTTGAAAGCCATCCAGTATTACTACTTGGATAAAATGCGGAGCAGAGATGATTTGGCTAAGATAAAGAATCTACTGGATGCTATCGGCATTGGAGAAGGGAAGTGGCTGTTGGGTGATAGGGTGGCTGAAGTTAAAAAAGGAGGTGGGAGGGTTTTTCGCGTTGGCGAGATGGTAAAGATTACTAAGGGGAATAAGTGGTCAGGGAATCAGGGTCAGGTTGTCGGTATGATTCAGGATGCGGGTGGTAATGTCCATGGCTATGATATTGAAGTTCCGGGAGTCGGTAGGGTGAGTGTTGAGCCAACGGGCTTGGAGGGATTAGTGGCTGAGCAAAAAGCCAAGCCGAAATTCAAGGTTGGAGATAGTGTGCGCGAAAGGAATAGCGGTAGTGGACAACCTTGGTACGGTACGGTTACCAAGGTTACTGAGACTGCCGGGACCTTTAAGTACGAAGGAGCCAACTTGAGTGGCGCGAAGACAGATTTCGCTGAGGATGAATTAGCAAAGTTATAAGCAGAGTGAACCAGGCCTTTGATAAATCCTCCGGAAGTGGGATGTCCGCAGTTCTTGACGAATCTCGGGTAGCGTGCTACTATCCCCATAGTTCCTTTTAGGTTTACGGAGATGACTAAAGCTTTTTGGGCCTGCGCGAAATGTAAAGCGCATGGAGTTTTACCTAGAGTTGAGGATGTTCATAATACTGATCGTTGGAAGAAGGAAGTCGGACACGCTGATTGTTCAGATTTTCAACTAATTGGAGAGGAATCTCCGGAGTTAGCCGTTAAGGCGATTCTGGTGGCCTTAGCTATATCTAGCGGCTGGCATCCTCAAGCTCCTCAAGTGACCAATCTGCATTTCCGGTATTGTAATCGTTGCCGCGTCTATGGCGTGACAGATAGCGTGGAAAGATCCAAAGTTTGCTGCGAAGAAGCGGTCTTCCTTAACCTTAAATACTTTGATCAGGCCTTTGCTCTAGATACTCTGCTGAGCGTAATTAGCGGGTTTGAGTTCCAAATTACCCTTTAAAATAGAGGTTTTGGGGCTCCTCCGACGCACATTCCGACAGAATCGTCGGAACTGTGGGTCGGAGGGCCGACCGTAGCGTCGGCCTTGACAGCGAATAGTGCAGTATGCTATAATAGCAAAAGTTCAAGAGTGCCTCATTTCTACTCCCTCAGGTCTAGAAAGGAGACCAGTCATGATCTACCCAGAGCCATTCGGTTGAATGATAGGGTTAATCGTTTAGAAAAATTGAGGTGTTAGGATGGGTACGGCGGGAGCCGGATTGCTAGGGAAGAGCTAGCCATGCCGATCCTTAGTTCGCCGAGGTTGCTAGCCATGCAACTGAAACGTCCGGGGCAGGAAAATTAGAAAAACGAAAATTGATATTGTTGAAAAGCGACGAGTAGTACGGGAGCGCTTAGTGAGCGTCACGCTAACTAACACTCCCGGCTTTACCTCAGTCCACCAAGCGATTGGCGGATTGAGAAGAAGCGCATTTTAAAAATCAAAAAAGGAGTTGGAGTTGGTATCGCCACCAAAGGTGGCAGAAAGGTGTTAAGTCAATGAGTTGATTGCATTGCCGTAGTTAACAGGATGGGATGGACCCGCTGTGCGGCCCGGAGGGTGATCACCTCCATAGAGCCAAGCGGGAGCTGGACCAGGTGAGAGATTTTATGACATTCCCTTTTCCCCACACGGAAAAAACGATGTGGGGCGGGATATGCAAGGTGCGGATTACGACGATTTTGGCTAGCCATGCCAAAGTCTCGTCCACCGGAGTTGCCAGCCAGCAACTCAAATATCCGTGCAACCTGGATTCGGGAGGGCGGGAGGGGCGCCCGATTTGGTCTCGCCCCAAAAAAGTAGTTGAGGAGTATGAAAATGTTTCTACTCCTCGCCTTACCTAAGTTTCTAACTGATTTGGTTGGGGATTCAGGTAAGGCCTGGCGCCTGAAAAACGCCTAGAGCCCTGTGTCGACGGCAGATCAAGACTACAACCTCTGTAACGTGGTCTCTGCCCCGCACGATTGTATGCTGGCGGCCCTGAATGAACGGTAGCCATCCCGGGATTCAGAAAGTCAGCGTTAAACCTAGTCCATCTTTAAAGGTGGACTTTTTATTTAGATCTAAGGCGATGTTGACATTCAGCCCCAGCCATGCTATACTACCAACAGTTCTTAAAATCTTTTAAAGGAGGAGTGTGGCAACGGATAGCCATGCCGTTGCTGGGTGAGGTAGCCATCCCTCGCTCGTCGTGTCGTATAGTATAGTTGTCCCCCCTATATAAATAATATAGGGGGTTTTTATTTCTGAAACAAAACGAGGCCGGATAGTTTCTCGGAACATCCCGGAGGCGGTTTGGCTTGGTTCGTTCGTTAACTATCGAACGACAAGCCGCTGAGGGCGAAAAAAACCCCCGCCGTTGGAGCGGGGTTATTTTGTTTCCGAGAAACTATCTGGCTGAGTCCTTTATACCTTAATCGGCGGGACGCCCATCAGTTCGCTTTCCAACTTGGCCCGGTCAAAGTGGTAGTCCGGTCCGAGCGCTTTCACGATCCGTTCCGCGTCCCGGATGGCGTTGGCGAGGCAAACTGAAGCGCCGGGGGAGGGGGTAGTGTTGAAAATGCAGTTGTCGCCGACGATCGTTTTGTCGCCCATCTGGAGTTCACCGGTGCGCTTATCCACGATTTGTGGACGCACGCCACCGGCGCCCTGCCTAATCTCCAAATCGCTGGCCTGAATCGTCGGGATAATCTTCTTCACCTCTTTGGTAAATAGCCAACGTCCCAGGATCGGCATTTCGTAGAAGAGATTTTTCACCACGTACCAGAAAATTCTCTTCTTCATGGTGATCTTGATTAAGCTCAAAATACCGGCGATGGTAAAGAGTCCCATCCGCGCGTAGTCTGCAAAAGTACGGTATTTGTGACGTTCCATCAGCAGAATCGGCTTAGTAGTCGGACCGAAACGAGTGATCTGCTGATTCAAGACGTCCGGATCGCCGTGGATTTCCGCGAAGGGCATTTCTTCCTTCTGACATCGGTAAACCTTGCCGTTCAGCATCCTTTCCTTGGCGGTGAAGAAACTTCCAGCCACAGAAAGTATGGTGTATTCCTTGCCATAACCGAGCGAGTGGGCAAACTTCAGACTGTACGGTCCGGCGGCAAATTCCACGAACTTAGTTCGGAACACGCCCCGGTTGGTTTCCACGAGATAGTCCCCATACTCATCCCGGCTTACTTTTTGAACTTCCGTCAGCGGTGAAAAGTTGATGTCCGGATTGACGGTTTGCGCATCATTCAGGAAAGATTGGGAGGTCGCCTGGTAATTGACCGCGTAGCCTTCAGTGCTGATCAGGGCGCAGACCGGCTCATGCTTGGGCCGTCCCTCCATTACCTTCGGCTCAATCACGGCCAATTCTTCCGGGCCGATCAATCGCAGGTCGGGATAGTGATTTTTAAACATCTCAAACCGCATTCTTAGCATAACCACTTCCGTTTCGCCGACTGCCAGCACCATTCGGTGTGTCTTTTTGAAAAGTCCGGGCTTGCCCGATTTCTCCACATAACCGCGCAAGAGCTTGGCCGCTCTCTGCACTTCCATGGCGTGCTGAAGATTGTAATTCGTTTCGGTACTGCCATCGTGCGAAGTCTGGCTGTTATTGAGCGGATGCGAGTTTACCAACGCCACGCCGGCATACTTTTCCAAAATAGCGATCTTTTTCACGTTGGATGCCTTACTCAGGGCATACAACACCGATGTGCCGGTAATACCGGCGCCGACGATTACCAGATCATAGGTTTCCACAGCTTTTGTCTCCGTGGTCATAGCCACCTCCTTAGTAGGTTTTCAGTGTTCCGCCAAGATTATACCACGCAAACCTGATTTTTACAACAGTGCTGGCCGTCTCGAGCTAGAACTTATTGGGTTCAAGCCCTGTAAGGCTAATTTGAGTAGTTTTATAATATTGCTTCAACGCGCCTCGAGCTACTTTATATTGAATACACGAATAGTCTCATCAAAAGATTTTTTAACCGAATTGATCACGTGATATATTTCAGCGGGCGCTGTAAGTTGACCTAGTATTATTGCTGAACCGCTTGTGCTGTATAAATAGACTATCGCATGAAGAAAATTTATATAATTTCTATTTATCATATGTCTGCGCTTTTGATCATCGGCAAAATAAGTGATTAGGCGGGAATATTGTGCATCCACTTCTAATCGCTCAAGCGAACCCTTTTTGCTATACTCGTCCATATTGTCGTTTAAAAATTTTACAGCGATTGGGCGAATCTTGGCTATTTTTTTCTCAACAAATTTATTTAGAATCTTGTACAGCATGGTTTCCGCTTATTATTTTGTTAAATAAAATCTTATTAGGCGCATATGCATATTTATGGGCATGTTTAATATATTGTAAATTATTTCTATCAATACCCAGTTCGTTATCTGTTACATCGAGAAATTCTGTAATTCCCTGGTCCTTCTCTGCGAATGGCCACAGGCTTATTATGGCAATTTTAGGGGAAAGGTGGAATATTTGAGTTTGAAGCGAAAAACTTCCAGCAAGAATTAGATTTTTGGGTATCCTGCTGTCATAAACTTCGACAACGGCTTCATCTGAAGTTATAAAGGGATGTGTCTCTGAGTGATTTATTAAAATTCTCCAATGTTTGTGCGTAAGGGTATTTGCGTGCCCAATGTCAAAAGAAGCGTTGGTAGCATGGGAGGTTTTGGCCGCAGAGCTTGCCGCTTCTTCATTATTTGGGAATGCCCAATTTATTAACTCTATCGAAGCTCTCCTGACTTCTTCTCTGTGTTTATAACCACGAAAATAAAAATTAGCTATTACGGCCGAAACCTGATATCGATCTTGATCCGATAGAGCTTTGCTCAATAGTAGTTGGCTTTCAATTCGATTTATATTTTTACCATACCAATCTTCAATATTACCAAAGGCATTCTCTACCACCTGACTATATTCATCATATTCACCGGGAGTAAGCGCGTAATAAAATTCCTCACTACAGGCTGATTTGGGGGATTGGGGGCTTTCTATCCGCAACGCATCAATATTAAAACGCTCTAGTTTCGTACCCCCTGGGATTAAAAAATTTCTCAGATGTCGTTGAGGAGCTATATGCTGATTTATGGTTATTTGGGGATTGGGGCGCTTCATAAATCCATTAGACTTTGCCCATTCCAAGCTTATTTAAGTAACTCAGCGATCTTCTTATTCACTTCATATTCCCCGTGTTTGCCCTTTTCAGGATTCAGAACTAATATTTGCGAATCTTTAATGACGGTCTCCAGATATGCACTCCATCGTACGACATCATCTAATGTCTTCTTGATTTCTTTGGTTTGTATCGATAACACCAAAATCCAAACCAGCAAAACTATAAGTACAATAATCATTATTTGGTTTTATATTAATACTTCGGTGCGTCTCGAGCGACACACTACTTTGCTGCGGGACTAGGAATCGAACCTAGATACCAGGATTCAAAGTCCTGTGTCCTACCATTAGACGATCCCGCAATGAACCTATTTTACAACAAAAAGCCGCCTGATTCAACAGGCGGGAGTTTCTCTAAAGTTTCGCGGGATCCATCAGACGGAGGTCAGGATCGGAGGGGAGGGAGAATTTCGGATGATCGTTACCGATTGCTTTCAAAACGGCTTTGGTGTGTTCCGCCCAGTCGGGGTCGCAGATTTTGGTACTGCCGGATTTGAAGCATTTTTCTGCGTCGGACTTTTTCAAAGTGAGCGCCACCACCGGAGAGCTGTGTCCGCCCCACCACTGCGAGCTTACTTTACCCAAGTCGCGTTCGTAGCTGGTCATTGGCGACATAAAGCCGTGTCCATCAGGAACGAACATCCACAAGTTGTGGCCAACAGAAAGCATTGTGCCGTGTTTCAAAAATTCTCCAACGACGATCTCGCTACTGCCGCGAAGGGCAATTTTTGTGGCCAGCGGTCCGTTTTCAGTATCTTGAACCTCATAAATGGAAGTCTGCGTTACGGCGTAGAACTTCTTCAACATCTCACTGCCCTCAAAGGTCTACCCCAATTCTAAAATTTACCGAGTGTGTTTGCAAGATAGAGCCCTTGACAGAATGGGCTTACTTATGCTATAATATCAACAGTTCGGCAATTCGCCGATAACCAAATAAAACCTCAACAAGCGGAGGCAGAGATGAGAAATCTTCCGGGAAATCTTTTCGTGCTGGTGATCGCTGCAGTGCTTTTTTTCGGGCTGATCGGCTGTGATCCAGGAGCAAAGCCGGTGAGTGTCATGAAGGAGGGTCAGACGCAGTACGATATGACCGTCTGCGTGACCAGCGGAAACAACTCCTATATCCCGCTGAACTTCTCTCGGGCCCGGACGAGCGAAAAGGTGTCCGAGATCTTAGGAGCGCTAAGAGCTTTTGAATTAACGCATCCCGATCTGGAGGTGATCTCCTGGAGTGTGGAGGAGCAAGAGGATGGTCCCAAGTGGAGTGATGTTGATGGCATCTGGGTTCATCACCGCAAGGTGAAGCTGACCCCGGAGGCGGCGAAATGACCATCCACCTACTGGATACTGACGAGAAGCCCGTTCAAAACTCTGCAGTGCAAACAAACTGCGGAGTGTCGGCCGAGTTCGCGCCTGTTCCGGCCCAATGGGCTGACGGTCGTGTCTGCGTGGCCTGTCTCACAAAGCATGACCAAGCGCGTGCCAAGTACACCTTTGCTCTTCCTGTTTCTCTCAAGCCGTAGCTGAAAAGCTACGGCTTTTTTTATTTACTTAAATTTTCAATAATCGCAATTTCCAATGGGACGGCGGCGAAGGGAGAGTAGCGCATTTCGCTGTAGGCCCGGATTAAATCTTTGATTAATTTGAGATGTTTTTCCGGCGTCAGCTTGGCGCTTTGCTCTTTCATTTTCTCCACTTCCTTTTTCGTGAGCTCTTGCTTGAATAGCTCCTCAATCGTGGAATCAAATCTCAAGCTGAGCAGTCGGCGCCAGTATTGAATTAATTCTTTATTGAAATCCACCAGGTTGTAGCCGCCGGAGTTCAGGTTGGCGATGTATTTCAAGGCGCCCGAAAGATCGGCGGCTAAAATCAGATCCGAAAATTCGGCAGTCTTGGCCTGTCCAACCTTGCCGATAATTTTTTCAATATCTTCCAGCTCCACATCCGACTTGATGCTGGCCAGCTGATCCAGCAGGGATTCAGCGTCGCGCAAACTGCCTTCGGCGCAGGAGGCGATCAGTTCTAACGCGTCATCACTGGCTTTAATTTTTTCGGTGGCGGCGATCTTTCTTAGTTTGGATAAAATTTCTTCAATCGTCAGTTTCCGGAAATTAAACCGCTGGGTGCGGGAAACTATTGTTGGCGGGACTTTTTCCAATTCCGTGGTGGCGAGTACCATAATCGCGTGCGCCGGCGGCTCTTCCAGTGTTTTTAATAAGGCGTTAAAGGCCTCCCGGGTAAGCATGTGCGTTTCATCAATGATCACCACTTTTCGTTCGTAGGAAGCGGGGGAGACGCGGATGCCCTCCCGGAGCTCGCGGACATCATCAATACCGCGGTTGGAGGCGGCGTCAATTTCAATCACGTCCAGCGCCCGGCCGGCGTCAATGTCTTTACAGCGGCCGCACTCATTGCAGGGTTCGCCCTGCTGATGGAATTTTTTATCATCCCTCCGCTTTTCGCAGTTAGCGAGCTTGGCGATCATCCGGGCGACAGTAGTCTTGCCGGTTCCTTTCGGGCCGTAAAAAAGATAAGCGTGCGCCAGCTTATCTTGCTTGGCGGCATTTTGCAAAACCTGGATAATTTCCTTTTGACCGATCAGTTCCTCAAAACTTTTCGGACGGTACTTCCTATAAATTGCGAGCGCCATGAGGTTAATTATAACCGAACGAATAACTAATAACGAATGACTATTGAGAATAAAAAAACCCCGTTTTTAGCGGGGCTTCAGGTCCAACCGTTCCAGAGTGGAGCGGTAGATGTAGAAGGGAAGCTTGCCGGGGTGGAGAACTTCTACCAGCGGAGGCAGGGCCGCCTCTTCTTCTGCCGTCATTAGGGCGACCTGTTTTATACGATCCGCGAACATCATCCGGTAGATATCATGATCTTTGATCTTGTTCAGATGTTCGTAGTATTCCGAAGCATTAGAGAAGAAGGAGGCGGTGAACTCATCCACTCTTTCCCGTTCAAACCATTCCGCTTTGTCGGTATTTTTACCGTCATCATGGAAGCCGGGGGTAATGGCCTCTCCAAGATAGAGATCATCTGACCAGACTTCAAAGATGTAGGCGGGTGGACGATCAAGTTTGCTGTTGTCGGTGAATTTGAATTCAATGAGGCCCAATTCCAGAACTCGTTTCGCGTACGCGTGAACTGTGTTGATTAGTTCCTGGGTGGCGTATTGATACGCGGGGGTTCCGACCATGCGCTTGCCGGCGCGTTCCAAACTAAGATTAGTGAGCAGATCCAACAACTTCTGACTTTCATTGGTGGGACTGTTGTCGGTCCGGTCACCCCGGATATCAATAATCTTGTGGGCTTCTTCAAACATTTCCCTCAACGCCGCTTCAATCGGAGTTTCGCATTCACATTCGTCGGGCATTTTGTATTTAGCGTCAGTATAATTCGCGTAGTCCTGAATTCCTCCTCCGGGCATACTCCAGCCGGGCGTTTTCCATTCCCGCTTTTTTTCCGGGATCGGCTTGCGTTTATTGTGCACCAGCAAAATGTGAGTCCACTTCTTCGGATCCCGATCCTCTCCCAATTTCAAAACTCTTACAAACGCAGAGCCCTTCGTCGCTGTCTGTGGTTCGGCAAACATTGCGCAATCCTCTCATAGAATATGGCAGTGAAATTTTTCAAGATTTAGCTCCATGCTAAATCGTTCTACCGGTGATTGTATGATATTTTTAAGAAAGTGTCAATACTTTATAAACTTTTCCTCCGAAGGAGGATCCGCCTCCGGCGGAATAACTTTATGAACCTCTCCAAATGTGCTTAAATTAGAGCAATAAGATGCGCGTGAGGAGCGTTACAATTGTTCTAGTTTTTGGGTTAATTGGGCTCGGCCTTTTTTTATTTTCTAGCCGGTCCAATGATATTTTAATCAGTGTCAGCGAAGATCCGGGAGTAGAGAAGAAGGTAGCTCCTGCTCCGCCGGTTGTTCCCAAAATTTCCGACATTGAACCGCAGAAACCGCTCTCTTTCCCACCCGACAAAATTAAGGCCATTTACGCCACCAGTTGGTCCGCGGGAAGCGAAAAAAAGCTGAAATATCTGATTGATCTGATTAAAGAGACCGAATTGAACGCGGTCGTAATTGACGTCAAAGATTTTTCGGGTTATCTGACCTACAACAGTGAATTGGAACTTCCGAAAAAATATAACGCCGTGGAAATCAGGATTCCTCAACTGAATAAATTAGTGAAGCGTTTGCATGATGAAAATATTTACGTGATCGGGCGCATTTCGGTTTTCCAGGATCAACGTTTGGCTTTGGCTCGTCCGGAGATCGCTTTATATAGTTCCAGCACCGGCGAGACCTGGAAGGATCGCAAGGGATTGACCTGGATGGATACCGCCTCTACCGAAGTCTGGGATTACAATATTGCCGTCGCCAAAGAAATTTTGAGTCGTGGGTTTGATGAAGCAAATTTTGATTACATTCGTTTTGCTTCTGATGGCGATTTGAATGATATTAAACATCCCATTTGGGACGAAAAGACACTGAAAACCCGAGTGGTGAAAGATTTCTTTGAATACGTTCGTTTCAAAATCCCCGACGGCCGACTTTCCGCGGATCTTTTCGGTTTGGTTACCGTCAATAAAGACGGCTTGGGGATCGGCCAGCATTTGGAATTCGCTTCGCCAAATTTTGACGCGCTCGCCCCGATGACCTACCCGTCGCATTATTTTCCGGGTTTTATCGGTTTTGAAAATCCGGCTGACCACCCTTATGAGATAATTAAATATTCAATGGATGCCGCCGTTAAACGAATGGTTGATTTACAAGCTGCTGCCTCCACAACACCGATGACCACTAAATTGCGTCCCTGGTTTCAAGATTTTAATTTAGGAGCAAATTACGACGCGGAAAAAGTCCGCGCCCAAATTAAAGCTTGGGAAGACGCGGTAGCCGGCCATCCGGAGCTGGATGGAGGATGGATGCTTTGGAACCCATCAAATATTTATACTCGAGCGGCTCTTCTGCCGGAGAATTTAGCTACTATCGCACCCGCCTCACTAACCCCTAACCCCTAATCCCTATTTTATGACCAATTACGAAGTTAAATTGCAACAATTTGCCGGGCCGCTCGGAAAATTGCTGGAATTAATTGAAGCGAAACAGCTGGAGATTACCGCCATCAGCTTAGCGGAAGTAACCGGTGATTTTTTGCGGTACGTGAAAAGTTTGCAGACCACCGCCCCGTCCATTATCGCCGATTTTTTAGTGGTAGCCGCGAAATTGGTTCTGATCAAATCCAAAGTACTCCTTCCAATGCTGGAGTTATCAAAAGAAGAAGAGGAAGAAATTTTGGATCTGGAATCACGGCTGAAAATTTACCGGGAATTCAAAGCGGCTAGCGAACACATTAAACAACTTTGGGGAAAAAACTGGCGTTCATTGAGCCGGCCGTTTTTGTATAGTCTCGGCGAGCATTTCTTCTTTTATCCGCCGGAGCATTTAAAGCTTAGCGATTTGACCCGCGCCATCAACGATCTGGCGGTTACATTGAAAGCGCTGTTGCCGGAGGAGCAGAAAGTGCGGATCGCGGTAGTGACCATTGAACAAAAGATGGAGGAGTTGTTAAATAGATTTAAAGAGGCGGGACGGCAGAGTTTCCAATCCATGTCCGGTCAGAAGACCCGCACGGAGGTAATCGTTCTTTTTTTAGCTATTCTGCATTTGCTGAAGGATCGGGTGATTCAAGTAGAGCAGGGAAGTCAGTTTAGCGATATTATGATAGATAAAGGCGCTCCGCCGGCTACCGCGATTTCTAACCAATAACATCATGGATTCATCAAAAAACTTATCCGCGAAGATTGAAGCGCTCCTGTTTATTTATGGGGAGCCGTTAAGTTTGCAAAAAATCGCTAAAACGCTGGAAGTTTCCGAGGAGGCGGTTGCTGAAGCTCTACAGGCGCTGGAAACTACTTTGACTGGGGAGGACCGGGGTTTGTTTCTAGTTCACGATCAAGAAAAAGTTCAGCTGACCACCAAGCCGGACTTCGGCGCTTTATTGGAAACAATTATGAAAGAGGAGTTGCGGGAGAATCTGACTCCGGCAGCTCTGGAAACGCTTTCTATTGTCGCTTATGCCGGACCAATGACGCGTGCGGAAATTGATTATATTCGCGGTGTGAATTCCAGTTTCAGTTTGAGGAATCTTTCTATCCGAGGGTTAGTGGAACGCTATCCCGATCCGAAGCGCGGCAATGTTTATTTATATAATCCCAGCTTTGATTTGTTAAAATTTCTAGGTGTGGCGAAAGTGGAAGATTTGCCCGAGTTTGAAAGATTTCATCAGTTGATTGAGAAGTTGCGGCATCCGGAAGAAAAAAGCGTCGAAGAAACATCTAAAGAAGCCAATGCGCCGGGAACACAATAGAATCAGTTTAATTTTCACTGGCGTGGTTTTGCTGGTTGTTTTGCTCGGCGGCGCTCCCAGCGGGGAAATTCTTCGGCTTGGTGGGCAGGAGCCCAAGGTTCCGATTGTCCGGACGTCCGAGATGAGCCGCCCATCATTAGCGAATGTGGCGATCGCGCTTCGGCCGACGATTTTACCTCCAACGGTTTCTTCTTTCGCGGCGCAGGTATCGGATTTGCGTTCCGACGAAATCCTTTTTCAATCCAACGCTTCAGCTCAGTGGTCGCTGGCCTCTTTGACTAAGCTAATGACCGCGGTAGTCGCTTTAGAGAAATTTTCCGAGGAAGTATCCTATACTGCTTCTTTCCGGGCGGTAGCCACCGAAGGAGCGGCAGGATATTTAGTAGCGGGCAAAAAATACTCCCTATCCGAGCTATTGAGGTCAATGCTGGTATTTTCCAGCAATGACGCGGCGGCCGTACTGGCGGAGTCTTATGGAACCGACAAGTTTATTTTCACTATGAATGAGAAAGCCGCGATTTTAAAAATGAGCGACACCCGGTATTTTGATCCCAGCGGTCTTTCTCCGCTCAATCAATCTTCCGCGGAAGATCTACAGAAGTTGCTCTCATATATATTTAGGAATCTACCTCAAATATTTTTGATCTCCCGAGAAAATATTCAAGGAGCCACACATCCTTTTGTTGCCGATCCGAATTTTTTGGGAGGTAAAACCGGTTTTCTTGATGAAGCAGGCGGAAATTTGATATCTTTGTTCAATTACGGCGACCGACCTCTTTTGATAATTATCTTGGGAAGCAAGCAACGCGCCGAAGACACCCAAATCCTAAAAGATTGGTTTTTGCACTAAGTACTAATAACTAATTACTAATAACTAATTTTGTATGGTTGTACTACAAGCAATTCGGGTCATCGGTTTATCATTAGTCGCCTTTTTAGTGGCGCTTGCTTTGACGCCGGTGGTGGTGAGTTTGTTGAAAAAATTTCATGTCGCCAAGCAAATCCGTTCCGGCGAAGACACGCCGATTTTTTCTAAATTGCACGCGAAAAAAGCCGGCACACCCACAATGGGAGGGGCGATTGTTTGGATCACCGTTTTGGGTCTGGCGTTGATCTTCGTTCTGTTAGATTCTCTTTTCGGAGGATTTTGGACTTATCTGAACTTTGTTGACCGGGCGCAGACTTATTTGCCGATTGCCGCCATGTTGATTGCCGCGCTCTTCGGTTTGGCCGACGACATTATGGGAGTTCTGAAAATTGGGCCTTACGGCGGGGGATTGAGAATGACTCAAAAGCTGGTTCTGTATCTCTTGCTGGCGATTATCGGAGCGCTCTGGTTTTACTACCGGCTGGATTGGAGCGTTCTTTATATTCCTTTTGCTGGCAGTTTTGAAATAGGTTGGTGGTACATTCCGCTTTTTATCTTTGTTATTGTGGCAAGCGCTTTTTCCGCTAACGAAACCGATGGGCTGGATGGTTTAGCCGGCGGCGTCCTACTTTTCGCTTTCTCTGCTTTGGCGGTGGTGGCCTTCGCCATTGGCCGTTACGACCTGGCCGCCTTCGGAGGAATCATCATCGGCGCTTTGTTGGCTTTCCTCTGGTTTAATATTTACCCGGCTAGGTTTTTTATGGGCGACACCGGTTCTATGTCGCTCGGAATCACTATGGGTATTATCGCGATGCTCACCAATACCACCCTACTTCTCCCATTTTTTGCCTCCATCTTAGTTTTTGAATCGCTGTCGGTAATTATTCAGGTGATCAGCAAAAAGCTACGGAATGGGAAAAAAGTTTTCCTTTCCGCTCCGATCCACCATCACTTTGAAGCTCTTGGTTGGCCGGAAACACAGGTGACGATGCGGTTTTGGATTGTCTCGGCAATTTTGAGCGCTCTGGGGCTAATTGTTTTCTTTTTAGAACGCTATTTTGTCATTTAGTTCCTTTTGGTATAATTTAACGTAGTTACTTTTAGAGCGAGAGACTAATGTGGCCTGGCTCCACGCGCTTTATAGATACTTTAAAATTGCCCGTGACCGAATTGAGAAATCCTGTCTCGGACTTTCAGTGGTCGGCGATGGCTTTTCTTTCGCACTTCGCGTTGGGTTATTTGGTGGCTTTCTTGCTAACCTTATCGACGTTGATCATGTGCTCATGCTTTACGGCGGGCCCGATCGAGTACTCCATAAGACGCTATTTGTTCTGGCTTTGCTTGTCGCTGTCCATTGTTGTGCACGTCTTGGAAGACTATTCGCTTGGGTGGTTCTAGTTTGGTTGAAACGGAGAAAAAAACTTGCGGGAGACCGGCCCCCATCGGCTTAAACATGGATCCGGGGGCACCGAGCACATAAAATATGTGCTCGGTTTTTTATTGACGATCAGGCAATCTTGATGTTAAAATCTTTCTTAGCCCTTAGACGCTTTTCAGAAAAGGAGATCGCGATGTGGCGTAACGCATTTGCCGGTGTAGTGGTTGTCGGAATGGTAATTGGTTTGAGCTGGATGATTGGAACGACCTGGTCTACACATAGTCTCAATTCAGCTTACGCGGAAGAGCCCAGCGGAGTTGGAAAAGATGATGTTGAGGTAAAGGATCTCGGCTCCGGCGTGTATCGTGTGGACGTGAAGACCTCAAGTGATTCCCGCGAAGACTATGAGGTTGCCTTGGTTAAGTTTTGTAAGGAGCACGCCGATTGTGTCGTCTCCGTTTCCTCCGCCCCCATGAACCAGAAGGGCAATACCGGAGTTAGTACCTATTACTGGGTGACGAGTAAGAAATAATTTTTCTACCGAGCGCAAATTAAGCGCTCGGTTTTTTTGGTGTTTTAGATTGTCGTTGATATAGCGAATATTGATGTAGTTATTCACAATTTCGGTCAAACTTCTACTATTGTACGGTCGTACAATAGTAGAAGTTACTGAAGTGAATTTAAAATGCGTGGTGGACAATTGTTAAATTCTGAGGTAATATGCGGGTGGTTCGTAATAGCGAAGGAGGTGCTTGATGTCCGGCGCTTCAAAGTACCAGATCCGCCAGTGGCTTAACGAGGGACTTGCTCAAGAGGCGACTCACGTAATTATCGTTTGTGATACTTTTGATTACGAGGACTATCCGGTTTACGTGATGTCCGGCCAAGACGCGAGGAAGCTTAAGGAGGAGTACGACGGCAAGAGCATGCAGACAGTCATGGAGGTTTATAAGCTGTCCATGAATCTGGAAACTCAACTCGCGCAGCTCCGGTCGTTTAACTATTAGTTTTTCAATCCCGCCCCGTAAAGGCGGGTTTTTGTTTTGTGGAGTATCTAACGGCCGTGAGATAATACACAAATGGGATAAGACGGCCGAGGGTGGGTCCTTGTTTTTTTTAAAACATTATGGTATATTATCTCCAGAACAAAATGAGAGGCAGGCATCAATGGAAATTGTAAGAAACGGCGCACTGACTGGTAAATTAGATAGATTTTTTAACAAAGAACAATCCTGTAGTTGTGGGTGCGTGTTTATTCTTAGGAACTTGGAGGACAAGAAAGAAATTCAGACTAGGTTGAGTGATGAAGGCTTTGTGCGAGATATACATTATGTAAACTGCCCAGATTGCAGAAGAGAGGTAACGCTGGTTTAATATTTACTCAACACATGAAAATCACCCGCCCCACAAAGGCGGGTTTTTTGTTTAATGTGTATTATCTTACGGTCGTGAGATAGTACACATTTTGGTTTTACTAGCATGCCTGGCACTGCTTTGACGTGTCAAAGCAGTAGAAATGAGAGACGTCGCCGTTTTCTTTACCCTCAGCCAGCGCCGTCTAATGTCTAAGAAATGTTATATTTAATGAGTAAGTCAAATGGTTTTAATTAAAGGCGCGAAAATTCTGGACGGCTCCGGGAAGCGGCCGGTTTTTACCGCCGATGTTTTGTTAAAAGGCGATAAAATAGCCGCGATTGGCAAGTTTCCGGCGAAAAAAGCTGATTTGATAATTGAGGCCATGGGGCTATATCTGGCGCCCGGATTTATTGATGTAAACACCGATTCCGACCATCATCTTTCTCTTTTCACCAATCCCGGCCAGGAAGATTTTTTGAAGCAAGGAGTAACTACGATCTTTGGCGGAATGTGTGGCGCGTCGTTGGCGCCGTTGATTTATGGAAGCTTGGATTCTATCCGTAAATGGACCGACATCGGTCAGGTGAACATTGATTGGCATACCGTCGCGGAATTTTTGAAAGTTCTTGGGAGGAGGGGGTTGGGAGTTAATTTCGGAACCTTGGTCGGTCACTCCACTATCCGCCGGGGAATCATCCGGGAAAATTCCCGCGATTTAACTGCTCCCGAAATTGATCTCTTCCGGAAATTAGTGAAGGACGCTCTCAAAGAGGGCGCGTTCGGTTTGTCTACCGGCCTTGGCTACGCGCATAGTCGACAAGTTCCGTATTCCGAAATTAAAGAGTTGGTTCAAGCGGTAGCGGAAGCCGGCGGGGTGTACGCGACTCATCTGCGCGACGACCGGGAGGGTTTATTGGCTTCGGTGGAAGAAACTTTGAAGTTGGCGGGCGAAACCGGAGCGAAAGTCTTAATCAGCCATTTGAAACCGATTTTGGGTTTTGAAAACGAGTACCGGAAATCCATTGAACTGATCCACCGCGCCGCGGCAACTTCAGATATCCATTTTGATTTTTATCCATTCGGAGAGAGCATGATTCCAATTTATACTTTACTGCCAACTTGGGCGAAAATCGGCAATTTGGAAATAATGCTCTCCTACATTAAAAACAAAGATACCCGGGAAAGACTGGTGAAAGATTTGGCTCATTTGAAAGGGGATGACATCCGGATCGCGCAGTCGATTGGCCAGGATTACCTGGTAGGAAAAACTTTATCCGATTTCGCCGCCAGCCAAGAAATCAGCGTTCCGGAAGCTTTACTGAAGCTGATGAGCTTGTCGGGATTGCGAGCGTTAGTTTTCTATCGGAATATCAATACCGATTTAGCTTTTCAGAATCTGGAACGGGATCAGGCGTTTATTGCTTCTAATGGCGCTAGCTTGCCGCCGGACACTCGCACACTAAAACATGAGCGTTTTTATAATACTTTCCCGAAGTTTTTGGAAATTGTCACCCAGCGGAAAATGCTTTCCTGGCCTCAAGCCATCGCGAAAATTACTTCCGAACCGGCCAAAAAGTTCGGTTTACAGCGCCGAGGATTAATAGCCGAAGGCAATCAGGCCGATTTGGTAATGCTTTCTCATCACCACGGGATTCACGTTGAGCATGCTTTCGTGGGTGGCGAGTTGGCGGTCAAAGATCGGCAATATCAGGGAATATTAGCGGGTAAAATATTAAAGAAAATCTAACGGGATGCGCAGTCATAAGCCGGATTATCTGATAGTCGCTTGTCTGGTTTTTTTAGTTTTGGCCGGTTTACTGGCTCTAGCCAGCGCTTCTTCCAACCTAGGACAGGAAAAATTTAATGACAGCTTCTACTATCTCAAGCACCAGATTTTTAACGGATTGTCTTTCGGTCTGATCGGATTTTTTCTGGCCTATTCAATATACTATCGCCGCTATCAGAAGTTGGCGCTGATATTTCTCTTGGCGACTCTAGTCCTCACGGCTTTAGTCTTCACCTCTTTGGGATTAAAAGCAGGAGGCGCGGATCGGTGGTTAAAAATCGGTCCGGTGACTTTTCAGCCGGCGGAATTTTTGAAACTCTCGGTGATTATTTATTTCGCGGCCTGGTTAGCCGGGCAGAATGAACGCAATTCCAGTTTCTGGAAAGGAACGATGCCATTTCTGATAGTTTTGGCGGCTGTCGGGGCGATCCTTTTAAAACAACCGACCACCACTACTATAGTAATTATTTCCGTTTCCGCTCTGGCGTTGTATTTTGTCAGCGGCGCGAAGCTCTCTCATGTTGCCGGTATGGTGGCGATCGGCCTGGTCGCTCTGGCATTTATAGTGGTAATCACCCCGTATCGTTTCCAGCGCATCACCAATTTTTTGAATCCGGATGCGAACCCATTGGGAGCAGGGTACCATCGCAATCAGGCCCAGATCGCTATTGGAGCGGGAAAGCTGTTTGGAGTCGGTTATGGAAAATCCACCACCAAAATTAACTATCTTCCGGAGCCGATCGGCGATTCTATTTTCGCGGTGGTCGCGGAAGAGTTTGGCTTTGTCGGGTCAATCGGTCTTTTGAGCATTTTTCTGCTTTTGGTTATGAGAATTTTGCTATTGGCGCGTAAGGTGAAAGACAAATTCGGTAAATTGTTATTAGTGGGTTTCGGTACCCTGCTCAGCTTGCAGGTTTTTATAAATATTGGCGCGATTTCCGGCCTTTTGCCGTTAACCGGAGTGCCGTTGCCGTTTATCAGCTATGGCGGCACGGCCTTGGCGGTTTTTATGACTATGGGTGGAATCATCACGAATATCAGCAAGCACGCTTAAAGAAGTTTATAAAGTTCATAAAGTTGTAAAGTTAAGGATTGAGATTGTGTTAAAATATTAAGAATGGCTAACAAGCTCAGAGTTTTATTCGCCGGCGGGGGAACCGGGGGGCATATTTTCCCGATGATTGCCGTGGCGCAGGTTTTAAAAGATAAAACCATTCAAGCCGGTATGGAGCCGGATTTCCGGTATTTCGGAAACCCCCTGGAATATTCGGAAGAGCTCAAGCTTCAGGGGTTGCGGATCTCCCGTATTGCTTCCAGCAAGTGGAGGCGCTATTTTTCCCTGTTAAACTTCCTGGATTTTTTTAAATTTTGGTTCAGTTTATTTCAGTGTCTCTGGAAGATGTACTGGTTTATGCCGGATGTGATTTTTTCCAAAGGCGGCCCCGGAGCCCTGCCGATAGTGATTGTCGGGTTTTTTTACGCGATTCCGGTAGTGATTCATGATTCGGATACTATTCCCGGATTAACCAACCGGCTTTCCGCCAGATTAGCGCGTTTTATTGAGCTGGCTTTCGCCTCGGCCGCCGGCCGTTTACCGAAAGTCCGGGCGCAGATCAATATCGTCGGCAACCCGGTCCGTAAGTTTTTATTGGACAAAGTTCCGGCGATTTCAGCCAAGTCTGATTTGAAATTTGACCCGGCTAAGCCGCTGATGCTGGTTTTCGGCGGTTCGCAGGGATCCAACCGGATGAATGATTTCATCATCGCTAATCTGGAAACCATCCTGCTGAAATTCCAGATTATGCACGTCGTGGGCAAGGAAAAATTCGCGGATTATAAAAACCAATTTGATTTTCTGACGAAAAATTATTCTCCCATTCTGATGACCAATTACCACTACGCGGAATATCTCGGCAATCAGGAGATGAATGTGGCGATGGACGCGGCGGATCTAATCGTGGCTCGGGGCGGCTCCGGTTCAATCTTTGAAATTGCCGCCAAGGGCAAGCCGTCAATTATCGTCCCGTTTCCGGAATCGGCCGCCGATCACCAGAAGGAAAACGCCTATGACTATGCCGCTTCGGGAGCAGCGGAGGTCATTGAACAGGAGAATTTATTGCCCAGCATTTTTATGAGTGAGGCGGAGAAGTTAGTTTTCCAGCCGGAGGCAAACGCGAAGATGGTCGCGGCCGCTAATGCTTTCGCCAGGCCGGATTCTGCCGAAAAAATAGCGGTTGATATTCTGACCTTAATTTCATAGGTTAATAGTTATGAGTGATCCAGCTGTAAGAGTCAGAATCGCGCCTTCGCCGACCGGATATATGCACATCGGGACGGCGAGGACGGCTTTATTTAATTGGTTATTCGCCCGTCAAAACGGCGGAGTTTTTATTTTAAGAATTGAAGACACGGATTTGGAGAGATCCAAGAAAGAATATGAGGAAGATCTGATTGATCAGTTGAAGTGGTTGGGTTTGGATTGGGATGAAGGACCGATCCGCCAGACTGATAGATTGGATAGTTATGAAAAATGTTTATCTAAACTTTTAAAAGACGGCCAGGCTTACTATTGTTTTTGCTCAAAAGAACAATTGGAACAGGAGCGGCAGGCAATGCTGGCGCAGGGTTTTGCCCCAAAATACAGCGGCCGTTGCCGGTCGGTGAGTCAGGAAGAAGCGAAAAAGAAAATGGAAGCTGGAGAAAAAGCGGTGATCCGAATTAAAGTCCCGGACGGAAAAATTTCTTTCAAAGATATCGTCCGCGAAGAGGTGAGTTTTGAGGGCTCGTTGATCGGTGATTTCGTGGTCGCTAAAAGTTTACGCGAGCCGCTCTATAATTTCGCGGTAGTGGTGGATGATGAAGAAATGAAAATCAGCCATGTGATTCGCGGGGAAGAGCATTTAGCCAATACTCCGAGGCAGATTATTATTCAGCGGGCGTTGGAGTTCAGTCAGCCGCAATACGCGCATATTCCGCTGATTCTCAATCCGGACCGGAGCAAGATGTCTAAGCGGGTGGGGGACACGGCAATTCGGGAATATCGCAATCAGGGTTATTTGCCGGACGCTTTATTGAATTTTCTTTCTTTGCTGGGTTGGCATCCACAGGACGATCAGGAAATCTTTTCCTTAAAGGAATTGATGAAAGTTTTTGATCTGACTAGGATTCAAAAAGGCGGCGCGGCTTTCAATGTTGATAAATTGGATTGGCTGAACGCCCAGTATATTAAAAAGATGACAGCAAAATCCCTCGCGAAATTATTAGGTGTTAAGGACACCGAGCAGAATTTGAAAATCGTTGAGGCGACGAAAGAGAGAATGAAAAAATTAAGCGACTTTAAGGAGATGGCCGGGTTCTTCGTGGAGGTTGCCGATTATCCTCCGGAGCTTTTGATTTGGAAAAATTCCACCAAAGAGAAGACGTTGGTAAATCTTAAAGAAGCGGAGAAAATAGTTTCGGCCGTGATCAGTGATGATTTCTCCAAGGCCAAGCTGGAAAAGGCATTGATGCCGTCCGCCGAAGCCGCCGGGCGTGGCGATATGCTCTGGCCATTAAGGGTAGCCGTATCTGGTTTGGAAAAATCTCCAGGTCCGTTTGAAATTATGGAAACCCTAGGAAAAAAAGAGAGTCTTAGCCGTATTGCCGGGGCGATTCAAAAGCTCTCCGGTTGAGCTATTATTAATAGATGACGTCCTCCAAACTAACCCGGCTAGTCCGCTTACTTTCTACTTTCTACTTTCTACTTTCTACTCTTCCGGTTCACGCCGCCACCGCGGAGGATTTGAGGCGCGCCATTGAAGAAAAAGCCAAGGGATTGCTGGAAATCAACAATCAGATTCAGACTACCCAGAAGCAACTGGAGCAAACCCAGGGTCAGCAGAAAACTTTGAGCAAAGAGATTAAAAGTATTGATTACAGCATCAATCAGTTGAATTTGGGAATTCGCTCAAGTCAGATCAATATAGAAAAACTCGGTTTGGAAATGCAGGAGCTTCAATTGGATATTAATCAAATTAATAGTTCCATCGGCAACAAGAAATTGGCGTTGGTGAAATTAATGAGAGAACTTTTTGAAAAAGATAAACAGGGCTCATTAGTGCTCTTTTTGAAAAATCGCAGCTTGGCCGACAGCTTACTGGAGAACCAGACGATCTCCGATCTGAACAATGGTATTTCCGGAGAGGTCGTCAGTTTAAAAGAACTGAATCAGCAGCTGGATTCTAAGTTTCAAACTACGGTTTCCAAAAAAAATAAGATCGCGGTTGAAAATAGCAATCTGAAAAATCGGAAAGAGATTGTCGTGGATCAGAAAGGCGACCGACAGCAGCTTCTCGTCCAAACCAAAAATCAGGAAAAGACCTATGCGTTGCTTCTGGATGATCTGTCTAAAAAGCAGGCGGAAATTTCCGAAGAGATTGAAAAGATTGAATCCGAGCTAAGATCCAAGATTGATCCCTCCTTACTGCCGATTCCTCGCCCGGGAGTTTTAACAATGCCCGCCCAGGGTATTCTCTCGCAAAATTACGGCAATACCGCTTTCGCGAAATATGGTTATCGCGGCCATTTCCATAACGGAATTGATATTGCCGCTCCGGTGGGCTCGGAAGTGGTATCGGCGGAAAGCGGCAAGGTGATAGCGATGGGGGATCAGGATAAATACTGCAATCGCGGAGCTTACGGGAAATTTATCGTAGTGGCGCACGACAACAATCTGACCACGTTATATGCCCATCTTTCCGGTTTTGCCGTCAAGACGGGTGATATACTGAATAAAGGTCAGCTAATCGGCTATGTGGGCCGCACCGGCTATGCTACCGGTCCCCATCTGCACTTTACGGTCTACGCCGGCCCAACCTTCTATATGGGCGCCAGCCGGACTTGCGGATCTATGCCTCTTGGCGGCGACTTAAACCCTCTTAACTATCTATGAGATTTCTTAGGATTATTCTACTTACTACTTTCTACATTCTACTTTCTTTCGCGCCCGCGTTGGCTCAACCCGCGCCGGCTGTTCAAAAGGCGATTGACGCCGCCCAAAATCTAAATAAGGAAATTCAGGAAAAAATTGATACCTCGCCGGTGGTGAAGGAGGTGGCGGATGCTTTGCCGAGTGAGGAGCAGACTAAAAGCTTTTTTCGAAAAGTGGGGCAGGCGTTGTTGGTGGTGGTGCGTTTTATCGCCAAAATCTTTGATTGGATAATAGAATTGATCTCCAATCTTATTTACGGAATTTTGGGTAAGGTTGGCCTAGGCTTTTTTAATAAATAAATGACAACAATTCGCAATATTAAATACTAATTAGCATTATTCGCGATTACTCCAATGGCTAAACCTTACCTATCAGTCATCATTCCAGTTTATAACGAAGCCAAGCGGCTTCCTTTGACGTTAATCGACATTGACCGTCATCTTTCGGAGCAAGAGTATTCTTATGAAATTTTAGTGGTGAACGATGGATCAAAAGACGCGACGGCGGAGATCGTGGAGCGTTTCAAACCGCTGATAGAAAATCTGAAGTTGGTGGACTTCAAGGAAAATCGCGGTAAGGGAGCGGTGGTGCGGGACGGTATGCAGGCCGCGAAGGGGAATTGGCGGTTATTTATGGATGCCGACAATTCCACCTCAATCATAGAGTTCAATAAAATGATTCCTTATTTGGATGAGGGTTACGAAGTGGTGATTGGCTCGCGGGCGGTAAAGGGATCGAAGTTGAATCCGGCTTCCAGTCTGCTTCGATCGTTAGCTGGGAAGTTTGGTAACGTGATCGTTCAACTGACTTTATTGCATGGGATTTGGGATACCCAATGTGGCTTTAAGTGTTTCTCGGAAGAAGCCGCCCGGAGAATTTTTTCTATCGCGCGGCTTAATGGCTGGGGATTTGATGCTGAGGCGCTGGCGTTGGCAAAGAAGTTGGGGTATCAGATTAAAGAAATGCCGGTTCATTGGGTCAGCGATTCATATTCCCATGTCCGCTTGAGTTCATATTTTCTGGTTCTGTGGGACACCCTTCGGATTCGTTGGTGGCTGTGGAGGAAATCTTACAACCTAAACGGTTGATGTTTAAACGTTTAAATGTTTAAATACTAAGAATATTAAATACTATGAATTATCATTTAACACCCGAGAGACTGGAAGAACTTAAACAAGAATTAAGTGGCTTGAAAACTACCAGACGAGCTGACGTGGCGGAGCGTCTTAAGCGCGCTAAAGAGCTGGGTGATCTCTCCGAAAATGCCGAATATATGGAAGCTCGGGATGAACAGGTGCAGGTTGAGACCCGTATTTTTGAAGTGGAAGATATGATCAAGAACGCGGTTCTGATTACGCAGAGTAAGGGCGATAAAGTCCTGATTGGTTCTACTATTGAAGTTGATAAGGGGGGAGCGAAGCTGACTCTGACGATCGTCGGGCCCAACGAGACCGATCCTGGCGCGGGTAAAATTTCTAACGAATCACCGATGGGTTCCGCATTTATGAACAAGTCCAAGGGGGATTCCGTAAAAGTAAAAACTCCGGCCGGTGAGATAACTTACAAGATTGTTAGTGTTAAGTAATGGTTCGGTAGACTCACCATGCATGCTTGAAGATTTAATAAAAGAAAGACTAAAGAAGAAAGACGCGCTGGAGAAGCTCGGTCTGAATGTTTATCCCGCCAGAGTTAAGCGTTCCCATCTGGTAGCGCACGTCGTCAAAGAATTTTCAGCTTTATCAAAAAAGAAAACCAAAGTTTGGCTGACCGGCCGTTTACTGGGTCTGCGGATTCAGGGCGGAGTGGCGTTCGCCGATTTGATGGACGGTTCCGGGGGGAAAATTCAAATAGTTTTGGCGAAGGCAAAGCTGCCGAATTTCCAAACCCTCAAGGATAATCTGGATATCGGCGATTTTGTGGAAGTATCCGGGCCGTTATTCAAAACTAAAAAGGGAGAGCGAAGCGTGGAAGCGAAAACTTTGCGCTTGATTGTGAAGAGTATCCGGCCTTTGCCGTCGGTCTGGCATGGTTTACAGGATGTAGAAGAAAGATTCCGAAAGCGGTACTTGGATTTACTGATGAATGCCGATGTACGAGAGCAGTTGGTTCAGCGATCGCAGATTGTTGAGTATCTCCGACATTCATTGGCTAACGAGGGCTTTTTGGAAGTGGAAACCCCGACTTTACAGGCGATTCCCGGGGGAGCGAAAGCTCGGCCGTTCAAAACCCATCATAACGCTCTGGATGTGGATTTTTATTTACGCATCTCCCCGGAGCTTTATTTAAAACGGTTATTGGTGGGAGGTTTAGAAAAAGTTTTTGAATTGGGAAAGGTTTTCCGTAACGAGGGGATGGACCGTGATCATAACCCGGAGTTCACTGAATTGGAGCTTTACTGGGCCTATCAGGATTATTGGAGTTTGATGAAGTTTACTCAAAAGCTTTTGAAAAAGTTGATTCCCGGAAAATGGTCTTCGGTATTTTTCGCCGACATTTTCAAGAAGCATACCGGCAAGGATTATAAATCAATTCCGGCGGACCAGTTGGATGAAATATTTAAAAAAGAAGTCCGGCCGAAGATTGTGGAGCCGACTTTTGTAACCGACTATCCGGAATCGTTGATGCCGCTTGCTAAGTTACACCAAGACGATCCGTCGCTCACTGAAAGTTTCCAGCTAATTGTGAATGGAGCCGAAGTCGTAAAAGGATTTTCCGAGCTGAATGATCCGGTTTTTCAGCGCGAGCAGATGGAGCGCCAAGAGAAGGCCTTCCGGGAAGGGGACACCGAATCTTCCCGCAAGGATGAGGATTTTTTGGAGGCCTTGGAATATGGCATGCCCCCGGCCGCCGGTTTGGGTATCGGCATTGACCGCCTGGTAGCCATCGCCACCAAAGCTCACGCGGTAAAGGAAATTATTTTGTTCCCGACGTTAAGGCCTAAATAAAAAACCGCCGGGGTTACCATCCCCGGCGGGTCTAACATGCAGGCGGGCAAGTTCCTCCTTGGTCGCTTCTCGGGTCCTTACGGTATCCCCGAATCTCCACGTCAGGAGATTTGCCAGTCACGATCAGGATTTCCTCTTGCCTCGCGCGAGGCACCCACCTTGCAACTTTTGTAGTATAGCACATTTATTTCCATTTTGTCAATAGGGTAGTACCCTTGACAAAATAGACTCATTTATGCTATAATTACTCCATCCTCAAGTGAGGATTTAGTACTTCAAATAATCCCAACTCGAACAAGGAGAATTCACATGATGCTCATCAGGGCTGCAATGTATTGTTTGGGCTTTCCAGACGGAAACATTTCCCACGGTCACGTGGACGTAAGGGTACAGGGAGATGACCAGGACAGTGCCCAGGAAACACTGCTCGGTCAACTGGACCGTTGGTGTTGCCTTGAGGAGAAAGTCTCCTTCGTCGACTTTTTTCTTCTCGATCAGAAGGAGGACAACTTCGATCGCGGAGATGTGTATGCAACGGTGGCTGGAGGAGGGGGTGACGCCCTAGCCCGCAACCCAGCTGGCAAGGTATTCTCCGATTGCTGATTTAAGGTTTCCGGAGGATTCCTCAAAAATCCTCTTCAATGCCCCTCTTCGGAGGGGCTTTTCATTTAGGAAGATGTGTGCCAATATAGGCGTTAGTTGCATTTCAAGGAGAAGGTCATGCTGAAGCTTTTCTTGTTCGAGTGTAAGGAAGAGTCCCGCGCTGGCTATGATTATTCCGACATGTTCCTGGTGGTTGCCTCTAACGTGGCGGAGGCAGTGGAGCATCTCCGAAGCGGAGGGAATGATGAATCGCACTTTTCTGTCCGCTGTGTGGGGACCGCGGAAGAAGGCGTGCAGCCCGGCATTCTTATGGAGAGCTACATCGGCGGATGACAATTAGAGCCCCTTCTTCGGGAGGGGCTTTTTCTTGCCAATTTTCTCCGCAAGTAATCGAGCGGTTTGAAAATTGAGCACCCCGTACATTTTGCGGCACAAACTACAGCTGCGATTAATGAAGCCGCAGGCGTTGCAGTTCGCATAGAAAAAGAGCAAAAGACAACTTTGATACAAAATGTGCGTGGGTTGACTCTATTGGTAGATGTGCTAAAATAGTCCACAGTTGAAATTTAAGGAGAAAGCCGTGGAAAAGCTTAATCTCGTTCAGATGGTGGCAGCGCTGAAAAGCGGCGTGAAGAGCGCCGAAGTCAAAGATGGTGACGAAAAGACTATTTTGGTGGAAACTGAAATGGGTACCATTGAGATGATGAATGAACTGACCTGGGATCTTACCTCCAGATTTTCTATGGCACAACTTGGTCTTGTTCAGATGGTGGCAGCGCTGAAAAGCGGCGTGAGAAGCGCCAAGGTTAAAGATGGCGACGAGAAGACTATTTTGGTGGAAACCGAGATGGGTAGTATTGAGATGGCGAATGATATTTCATGGGATTTGATTCCCCATTTGATTGACCGGCCATACAGCTGTTAACCCTGAAGCCCCGCAAAAACGGGGCTTTCTTTTTTTGATAATTGTGGTAAAATACACTCGGAACATTTCAGAGGAGGTTGCATGCCGAAGATCATCGGATATGGTAAGGGAAAGGCGCCCGCGTGGATTGGCAGGAAGTTGGAGTGCGAAAAGTGTAATTGCCAATTCGTTATTCAGGTCGGCGATAAAATAAGGAAGTCTAATCAGGAGAGCTATAATAGTGAGGATGGATATTCTTTTTGGACTGAATACCGGACGAAGTGTCCCAACAAAAAGTGTGGGAAAGCGGTTGTTTGGGAAAGGCGCAAGTCTTAGCGAAAGCCCCTCTTCGGAGGGACTTTTTATTACCCGCTACTTATACTTAATACTTTATACAAAATACTTTATACTTATTCGTATGTTAGATATTGAACTGATCCGTAAAAATCCGGAGAAAGTAAAAGAAGGAGTTGCCAAAAAGAAGGTGCCGGCGAGCGCCGTGGATGAGCTTTTGGCTTTGGATAATACTTGGCGCGCGAAAATGAAAGTGGTTGAGGATTTACGGGCTAAATTGAATCAGTTAAGTAAGGAGAGAAAGATTGATGAGGCCAAGCAGGTAAAAGAGCAGTTGAAAAGCGAGGAGACACAACTCCCGGAATTAGAGATAAGGAGAAATTTAGCCTGGATAAAATTACCTAATCTGCCAGCCGATGATGTGCCGGTAGGGCCGGATGAATCGGGAAACAAGCCGATCCGCCAGTGGGGGAATATCCCGAAATTTGATTTTGAACCGAAAGATCACGTTGCCATCGGAGAAGCGCTGGGAATTATTGATACCGAAACTGCCGGCGAAGTTTCCGGGAGCCGGTTCGCCTATTTGAAGGGAGACGCGGCCCTTTTGCAGATGGCGATTATTAAATTTGTTTTTGACACGTTGGGGAACGAAAAGATTTTGAAAAAGCTGGCCGACAAAATTGAGAAAGGGTATTCGGCTAAGCCGTTTATTCCGGTCTTACCGCCGATGATGATCAAGCCGGAAGTTTTCAAGAAAATGGCGCGGTTGGATCCCGGCCAGGAGGAGGAGCGCTATCATTTGGCTAAAGACGATCTTTATTTAGTCGGTAGCGCCGAGCACACCCTCGGCCCAATGCATATGGGTGAATCTATTCCGGAAAATCAGTTGCCGCTACGCTATATCGGCTATTCCACCAGCTTTCGCCGAGAGGCCGGTTCACACGGCAAAGATGTGAAGGGAATATTGAGGATGCACCAATTTGATAAATTAGAGATGGAATCTTTCACCACTCCGGAAAATTCACTCAAGGAACAGGATTTTATCGTGGCAATTCAGGAATATCTGATGCAGCAACTGGAAATCCCGTATCAGGTGATCTCGGTTTGCACTGGCGATATGGGCGGACCGGATTACCGGCAAATTGATATTGAGGCCTGGTTGCCGGGGCAAAACAAATATCGGGAGACCCACACTTCCGATTTAATGAACGATTATCAATCCCGCCGTCTGGGAACGAGAGTAAAACGGGCGGACGGAAAAACCGAGCTGGTCCATATGAACGATGCCACCGCTTTCGCGATTGGCAGAATTCTAATCGCTATTTTAGAAAATTATCAGACCAAAGAGGGGATGGTGATGATTCCGAAGGTTCTGCAAAAGCTGGTTGGTAAAAAAGAAATTAAGAAATAAAATCCCCACGGTGAAGTGGGGATTTAGTTGTTGTATACAGCGCTTATTCCGAGTTTGGCGATTGCGATGACCAGTAGATTGATGCCCGCGTGGAGGATTATGCAGTACGCTAGACTGAAAATGCTTTTAGTTCTAAGCATCACCCAGCCGATCACCAGTCCAAAAGCGAAGACGGAGACGGGTATAGCGTGATCCATCGCCCAGTGGTAGTTGTATAAAGCAGCATTGGCCAAACCGCGCAATCAATTACCGGAATTTTTCCGAAGAACTTATATTCCAGCAGAGATTCTTTGTCGTTCCACCATTTCATCAGCTTGGCGCCGCAAATCAGGAGCATCATTAGTATGAAGGCGGGGCCGCGGGTTCCTAATTCCTCTCTAATTGGACCTTGTATCACCATCAAACGGAATGCCGATCCGAATGTCTGTTCTTTCATGTGGTTCTTGGAAAAATCCATCAATTTCACATCCACCCAGCCGAAGATCAGCGCGAGCCAGGAGATAGCCCCGACGAAGAGAATAGACACCATAGCAACCTTCACAAATTCCGGGAGTTCTTTGCACCTCTTCCAAAGCCGATTGACCGGATCTCTGATAGACAGATTCACGGCGAAGCTCCTTTACGGTAAGGGGATTTCGTGTTAAAATCTAAAAGAACTACGGGTAGATTCTAAAATAAATATTTATTTATGTCCAGTAATTTCAAGGTTTGGATAGAAATTTCCGCCAAAGCGCTTCAGCATAATTACCGTGTCATCCGGTCGCTTTTGAAGCCCAAAACCAAACTTTTCGCGGTTGTAAAATCTAACGCCTACGGCCACGGTCTTGTGGCCTTTTCCAAATTAGCCGATCGTTTGGGGGTAGATGGTTTTTGCGTGGACAGTGTCGTGGAGGGCGTTCGCCTCCGGGAGGAGGGAATTATGAAAACGATTTTAGTACTCGGACCGACCTTTAAGAACTTGCTGAAAGAGGCCGCGCGGAACGATATCACCATCACTGTTTCCAGTCTGGAGGCGTTGAAAGAGTTGAAAGCTTCCAAATATCATCCGGAATTTCATTTGAAAATTGATACCGGTATGCACCGTCAGGGTTTCTACGTCAGTGATTTGCCGACTCTCATTCAGAAACTTAAAACTTATCAACTTACAAACTTATTAACTGGTTGCTATACCCATTTCGCCTCTGCTAAGGACATTAACTACCCGACTTTTACCGATGAGCAGTTTGATGAATTTCAAAAAGCGATCCGTATTTTGGAAAAAGCCGGTCTGAAGAATTTATTGCGTCACGCGGCGGCTACCGGTGGAACATTGGTCAATCAAAAGTATCATCTGGACGCGGTCCGGATCGGCATCGGGCTCTATGGGCTTTGGCCATCAACAGAGCTGGCCATTCAGTTGCCTAAACTGAGGTTGCAGCCGGTTTTATCCTGGAAAACTTTAGTTAGCGAAGTTAAGGAGCTGGCGCCGGGAGATTTTGTGGGATATGACTTGGTGGAGCGGGTTAACCGGAAAACGAAAATGGCGGTTTTGCCGATCGGTTATTGGCACGGCTATCCGCGATCACTCACCAGCGTCGGCGAGGTCTTAATTTGCGGGAAAAGAGCTAAGATTTTAGGCCGCGTTTCTATGGATATGATAGTGGTGGACGTTACCGGAATACCGGCCAAAAGGGGCGCCGTAGCGGTATTATTGGGCAAAAACGGCAAGGAATTGGTGGATGCCTATGAATTGGCAAGGAAGGCCGCCGGAGCCAGCTATTACGAACTGGTAACCCGCATTAATCCTCTGATAGAACGGGTAGTCAAATAAATTGGATGCAGAAAATCTTTCTTTCCAAAGGACAGCGGCGTCGTCATTATCGTGGATTGCGGATTAAACTTTATTTTGCTTCCGGATTACTGATAGCCGCGGTAGTCGGTTTAGTTTATGGATTACTGAACATCCCTTTTCTGCATATCCAAAAATTTGAAGTTTCCGGATCAGCCGATTTTGAAGAAATCCGCGGCGAACTGCTCAAAGGAAATTTGGCGCGATTTTTGGGATTTCAAAACTTTCTGGCCTGGCCTTCCAAGGTGGCCGGGTTTAACGTGGAAAAAGATTTATTGACCGGCACTTTACGGATTATCGCGGGAATCGCCGACCGTTTTGCTATCTGGTGTTATCAACAAGAGAGCGGCAGTCAGTGCTATTGGATTAATCGAACGGGGCAAATTTTGGAGAAAGCGCCGGACACCGAAGGAGCCGCGATTCCTAAGATTATTGATCTGGCCGGAAAAGTTAGCCGAATCGGCGCTTGGGTGATACCGATAGATTTTTTTGATAATGTTGAGAAAATTGTGGCCGGGTTGGACCGCCTTTCGGTCGGTGTGCGCGAGTATTCTTACGATCAAAAATTGCAGGAGTTGGTGGCCGGGGGCGCGCGGGGTGAGCGCCTGATTTTTAGCGTCCGGTTTACTCCATCAGAAAAACTATTTTCTTACATCCAAGAAATGAATGTTTCCGGCAAATTAAGAGCCGCCGAATATCTGGATTTCACCGTGGAGAACCGCATTTATCTTAAGTAATTTTTCTAGTTACTCAGGCGATAAACTGTGATTGTTTTACCTACCCGGTCATAGGGTTCAATGCCGTTGAGCCAGACATAATTTTTATTTGTAACCGGAATCGCGAGCCAATTAATGCCTTCTTCCAGCGGACTACCGAGAGATGAAGCCCAGGGGCGCGCTGTTTCATCCAAGTAGTATTTCAGGGCTGTCTCATCGGAGTAATCAACGGCGATTTTTTCTCGGTCCGGCAAATTTAGCTTCACCCAGGCCGCTAACCGTTTCAAATCCTGGCCACGGTTATAATCCGGCTCGCTTAGGTGGACATGCGCGTTCTTGGTTCCGCCCGCGATTAAATTTCCGAAAGGCAGAAAGTGCGGATAGGCGATCAGGCCGGTAATCCCATAGCCAATAATCAATGCCGCTAAAAGGGTAGTTTGGAGAGATAATTGCAGGAATTCTTCATAAACCAGGAAGATTTTAATGACAAAATTCTTGGCCGGGTCTAGCGCTTTTTCTCCAAACCATTTTCTGACACCGCCAGCCGTCAGTAAATATAGGAATGGTAAGGTGGGCAGGATTTGTTCGTATCCTCCGGATGAGTTAATGGCCGATATCCAACTCAACGCGACGAAGATCATTACCGAGAATTCAAAAAAGCTGGTACTCAAGTAATCAAATAAATCGCGGGAGCGTCGTCGCAACATTGACCAGGCGGCGCGTAGGATATTCCAGATTGCCAGCCCGGCCGCGATTGTTATCAAGAGCAGAGAGGCGACCGGCTCTTTCAGCAGGAAAGTTTTAATTACCTCGGAATTTGGATTCCAGCTGACCGGCGCCGTCCGGTAATGGATCACCGCTCCGAGGGCATACTGACTTAATCCTCTTAGCATAGGAACTCCGGATAGATAATTCAGGCCATTTTTAATCCAGGTAATTGAAAAGTCGTTGGTAATAAATTCCGTATCAGTTTTTTGTTTTTCTATTGGGTAGCCGAGCGTCAGTAGTGCGTAACTGCTGACGATCACTAGCAGGCCGGTAAAAAATATCGCCAGGAGGCCATTGCAGTATCGCGCCGCGCGTTTCGCGAAGCGGTTTATTCTTTGTTCCGATTCGGTTGTTTGCCAATCCCGGTGGACGCTCCAAAAATAGAAAATAAATAAAATCAGAACATAGTAGGGGATTAAAATCAGCGCCGCAAAGCCGGTAATCTGCGCCAGTCCGAACAGCAGTCCGCTGAGAAGCAATTTTTTCCTTGAGGGAGATTCCAGAAATTTTAAAAACGAAACAACCGCGGCAAAAATCGTAATCGCCGACAAGGCGTTGATGGTGGCATAGTGTCCATAGGCCAAAGCTAACGGGGAGAAGGCAAACAGAAAAGAGGGGAGGAGCGCCCACCATTTGCCGATTAAATCCCTGGCCAGTATGTAGAGCAGAACGGCCAACAGCAAAATCGCGGCTATGGAAGCGAAGCGGCTATACCGGAGAATCAGATCGGGATCATTGCCTTGCGTGTAGAAAAATTGATTGGATATCTCCTCTTTTCCGTTAATATCTCTCTGCCAATTCAAGCTATTTATTGGAAAACTTACCTTTCCTAATAAGAGCGGCGCGGCCGCCAGAATTTTTCCCAACGGCGGCTGTTCCGGATCAAGGCGATAATCCAGGAAGCGGATATGAGAATAGCCGGCGGTAACGGTTTCCGCCTCACCGGTAATAGCAGAATCGCTACTCGTCGTTTTCAGCATCATCACGGCGGCCAAAAAGATGATAGCTGATAGGATTAGGAGGCGGACTAATACTGATAGACGGCTCATTACTTTTATTATAAACTTTTCTCCATAATGATGTTTAAGTTTCCGAAAAATGACAGGAGCTTCCGTTGGACCAGTCACATCAAAAGTAAGATGCTTTTTTACGGTATTTCTGAGCAGAAACTGAAGACAGTTTTGAAAAATCCCGCCCGCAAAGAGGAGGGGGTCGCCGAGGGAACTTTAGCGGTAATGATGCGCAATGACACTCCAAAACGGAAGCAGGAAATCTGGCTGATGTACACAGTCGGTTCTGGTGAACCGACAAGTTTAAAGTTTAAAGTTCAAAGTTCAAAGAGGGTTATGATTTCTTGCTGGCGTTATCCAGGTCAAAGCAAACCGGGAAAACAGTTACCAATTTCCGATGAAATGCTGGAGGAAATAAAAAAAGTTTGGTTTGAGGAGAAAAAATAAAAAAGAGTGGTTTTAGCCACTCTTTTGATTTTCTGCAAGTTATTTATTTTTCTCAACGTTGGGAAGTTCCATGGGCATAATGCCATCAGTCAGCCATCCAGCTTCTCCATCCATAATGCGTGACGCCAGCTTATAAACACTGCTATGAGTTCCTTTGGACATCCAGGAAACGAATGAGGTCGGGTACAACTTTTCGCGTTTTCCGCGGCAGTAGTATTCAGCAAGTTCCTTTATCATGGGTCTTTCCGGATGGGCCTCGGCCCATGAAAGAACCAGGGACATTTCGAACATATCAATACCGCGATTCGCGATATTTTCCATGATAAGTTCTTTGTATTTCATCTTATCTTGGTGATAAAGAGATGCGGTGATGAAATCTCTGACCAGCTTTTTGGCTTCAACCGTCATAAAAGCCTTGTGACCGCCGAATTTTCTGGTCAGCGAGGATCCAGGGCGAATGTTTTTCGCGTACTGCTTAAGGAACCAGAGACCAATTTTCGTCTTTTCCACCAGACTCGCGGGATTCTTCGGGTCAGTCATCTTCATCCCTCGCCAGATATATTCCGCCAACCCTTCTCTGGCAACCATCATCCGCATGATCGGATTAGGACCTTCAAAAATCAAATTAATGTCGCAATCTCTCAACATCCTCTCTACGGCTACGGGGGTTTCGCCTCTGTGCTGAAGGGAATAATAAGTCTCGAATCCACGCCCGCCGCGAATCATGAAGAGGTCCATCAATGACTCCCACAAAATTTCTGTGCTGATGATTTTGCTGGCGCCCGATTCGATCCTGATGTCCTGATTTTTATCGATCATACTGGAACACCAATGCGAAACGGCTTCCAGGACTAAGACCTTGGATGCCATATCGACGATTCTCTTTGAGTTAAGTTCGTGTTTCCCAATTTCACGATCAAACTGGACACGATTTTTGGCCCACCAACAAGTAATCCTGAGAGCCTGTTTAAGAGCTCCTTCGCAAATCGCAGCAATAGTCAGTCGGCCGATAGTCAAGATTTTGAAGGCGATCTCCAAACCATCGCCGTCGGGACCGATCAATTCATTGGGCGAAAGCTCAACATCTTTGAAGAAGGTTTCGCCGTTAAAGATTGATCTCAACCCTTTGAAATGACACCGTTTTCCGACTTTATAACCGGGCATTTCTTTTTCTACCACGAACAGACCATATTTCTTCTTGGCGCCCTTGGTGTCCAGTTCTTTCGGATCATCAACAACACGAGCGATCACGATGACCAAATCAGCTAGGGCAACGTTATCCCGGCGAACTGCATTGGTAGTATAAAGCTTCTCCGCCGTCAGTCGGTATCCAACAATTTCACCCTTTGAGTTGTATACCCTTTGGGCATAAGCTCTCATCTTCGAAGGATCAGAACCAACGCCGCTTTCCGTTAATGCGAAAGCGGAAATAGCTCCTGAAGCCAACTTCGGCAACCAGCGCCTCTTTTGCTCGTCGGTGCCATACTTCATCAGTGGAAGAGTAGCTCCGAGAGAATTATGCGCCGACAACAACGCAGAGAGATTGCCACACCAACTGCCAAACAAGGTGGCCGCGCGCCGATAATTCGATTGAGAAAATCCTAGGCCTCCATATTCCTTGGGAACTTTGATCCCAAAAGCCGTGAGCTTTCGTAATCCTTCAATCATTTCCTCCGGCATATCGCCATCGGCATCAATCTTGTTGGGATCCACATTCTCCGTCAAAAATTTGGAAAATTTTGAAAGCCATTCATCTGCCAAACGCTGATCGCTTTCCGGTTGAAGAGGAAAAGGGGACAGGGACTTATAGTTTCCCATCATCAAGTTAGCGATGAAACCAGTATGCACCTCTTTTTCTCTCAAAGACTCCATCAGCTCCATAGCCTCTTGATCACCAACCTGCTTTCCCTTGCCCTTGTTTCCGTTGGATCGCGATCCAGCTCCTAAAGTCTTGGAGACATCCATCTTTTTTCCTTTCAATTAACCGAGCGTATTATAAAATAAATCCCCCTTTTTTGAAAGGGGGATGAAGGTATTAACTGGAGATGGTCGCCGGCGGGTTCAAGAGCAACCCGCGGCGGTTCGGGAATAGTCCGGCGCCGAGAATCAGTGATAGGTCAACCATATCAGAAGACTTACAAACTCCCGTAGTAACAATCTTTTGCGCTTCCCGCGTCATAGAGAGCAGGAGCATATTACGGGCGGCTTTCACATCGTCGTCGGACGAACATTCAATCTTCCAACCGAATTTTTCCAAGATGGATTTGTTCGGTTTGACTGCTTTTTCGTCCTTCCAGATGTAAAAGCCTTTGCCAGTTTTCTTACCCAGCAAATCTTTGTATTTATTAATCGGAATGTCCGCTACTGCCTTCGGATAGTCTTGCGGGTAGTAGCTCATCATCACTTTCGTCACGTGGTAGCCGATATCAAATCCGACCAAGTCCAGGGTTTTGAACGGACCCATCTCCATGCCGAATTTTTCCATCGCCGCGTCAATCTTCCACGGATCAATCTTCAGTGTCTGCAGTTGGTCCAATGCCCAAGCCATTCCGGTGACCAGCACCCGGTTAACGATCAGACCGGGACATTCCTGATCCAGCAGTACCGGAGTTTTACCGATGGCTTTAGCGAGGGCCAAAGCTTTAGCGACAGTTTCCGGAGAGCTTCCGGGTGTAGCGGCAACTTCAATCAACTGCATTTTGTGCACCGGATTGAAGAAATGCACCGCGCAGAAGCGTTCCTTATGTTGCAGTTCGGCGGCCAGATCGCTGGGCAAGAAAGAAGATGTGTTGGTCGCGATGACCGTTTGCGGGGAAACAACTTTTTCCAATTCCGCGAACATCTTCCGCTTGAGTTGCAGATCTTCAATGATCGCTTCAATTACGAAGTCAGTATCCGCCAGAGCCGACAGGTCGTTTCCGGTGGAAACTTTCAGCAGGCGCCGTTTGGTGGCTGCTTCTCCGGAGGTCATCTTGCCCATCTTTACCGCTTTGCCAAGCATAGTTTCAATAAAGATCACCGCTTTACCGACCGGCTCCGGAAAAGTATCGTGCAAGACCACCGGGATGTTGCTGGAAATGGCCGCGTAAGCGATGCCACTTCCCATAATTCCCGCGCCGATCATGCCGATTTTCTTCGGAACTCCAACCTTCACTCCCGGCAGCCAATCTTTTGACCTGGCTTCTTTATCCAAGAAGAAGAGGCTGGTCAAGCTTTTTGCTTCTGACGACTTAGCGCATTCCGCGAACAACTTTCGTTCTAACGCCAATCCTTTTTCAATCGGTTTAGAACTGGCTCGGACGGCCTCAATTGCTTTCAACGGGGCCGGGTAAGCGCCTCTAGTTTTCTTTAAAACTTCCTGAAGCGCTCTTCGCAGAATCAGTCTTTTTCCGACACAGAGAAGATTTTCCGGAAATTCTACACCTTTCGTTTTTCTATAAAATCGCTCGTTCCAATCCCGAGAGATGAAGTATGCTCTCCAGCGCGCTTCACCAATTAATTCTTCCGGTTTAACGCAAGAATCTGCCAAGCCGCACTTAACGGCTTCAGCGCCGTTAAGCTTCTTCTGGCCGTTGATGATTTCTAGCGCTTTGCGGACTCCAACCAAACGGGGGAGTGTCTGCGTTCCGCCGAATCCGGGAATGATTCCGAGACTGGTTTCCGGAAGAGCAAAGATGGTTTTCCGGTTGTTGGTCGCCACGCGAGCGTGGCAAGCCATCGCCAGTTCCAATCCTCCACCAAGACATTCGCCATCAATCGCGGCCACTATCGGATAAGAGGCGTTGCGGATCTTCATCAAAATTCCGTGCGCTTTTTGCAGAAGCGCGTCCACATCGGATGGATTTTTCAGAACTTCCCGGATTTCTTCCACGTCTGCTCCGGCGCAAAAAGTATTTTGCTTTCCCGAGCGGATGATCAGATAATCAGGGCTAAGTTTCACCAGCTGATCCATAGTCGCGTCCAGTTCTTCCAAAACTTTGCGTCTAAGCAAGTTCTTTTTTTCCTGTGGTCCCAAATCAAACGTCAAAATCATTCCGCGCGTATCTTCCTGGTCCGCGTCTAACTTCCAAAATTCCATCGCTTTCTCCTTTAAACGAACCGAACGTATTTTACGACAGAACGGCTATTTTGGCAATAAAAAACCGAGCACATAAAGTATGTGCTCGGTGAGTGTTAAAATCCGGGACTTTCAATTACCGCCGCTTCGCCTTGGCCACCTCCGACGCAGAGCGTCACCAAGCCGAAGTCCACTTTCCGTCTATCCATTTCTTTAGCGCAGGTCAGCACCAAGCGGGCGCCGCTGGCCGAAATCGGATGTCCAAGAGCGATTGCCCCACCGTTGACGTTCGTCCGATCCCAGGGGAGCGCGCCGAGCGGTTTTGCCAATCCCAGCATCGCGCAGTATTCAGGAGAAGCCATGGCCTTTGATTGGGCCAACACCACCGAAGCGAAAGCTTCGTTAGTCTCAATCAGATCAAACTGATTCAGCTCCAAGCTATTTTTCTGGCAAAGCTTGGCAATCGCGTTTACCGGTCCGAGCCCCATTTTGCTGGGCGTGCAACCGGCCACTGCTGATTTTTTGGAATCCATCAACGCCAGCACTGGCCAATCTTGTTCCATAGCGAACTTCAGATCGGCCACGATTATCGCCACCGCGCCATCGCTGATCTGCGATGAGTTGCCGGCTGTAGTTACGCCACCGGGATTCATCGTTTTTAACTTCGCCAGTTGCGCTAGTAATTGATCATGGTGGATACCGTTGTCTCGGAAATCTTTTTTATCCCACCCTTCCGGCACGGAAATTTCTTCATCAAATCTTCCGGCAACTTGCGCGGTAGAAGCCCGGGCGTGTGATTCTTGCGCGTACAGATCCAACTCCGTTCTGGAAATTTTCCAATCCATTGCCATCTGATCGGAAATTTTATCCATACCCAACCCACAGAAGGGATCAGTCAAGCCGAGCTTGATCATCCACTGTGGATCGTGCGGCATAATCTTTGTTTTCAACAAAGCCAGCAGTTGAGCCGGAATCTTTTTCCAGAGCGATTTCTTGCTCTTCGACGCCGCCAGAAGGTCGGCAAACTTTTGCCTTTGTTCTCGGCCATAGACCGCCGTGTAATCCGACATCACTTCCGCGGCAACCACTAGAACGCATTTGAATTGGCCAAGCTCAATCTGCTTCACGGCATCCAATACCGCGTGCAAGCCGCTGGCGCAATTGATATTCACCGTCCAGGCGGGAATCGTTTCCGGAAGTTCCGCTTGCAGAGCGATCAAGCGAGCCAAGTTTGAACCATCAGGCGGTAGGGCCTGATTTCCGATATTCGCGCCGATCACGCAGTCAATCTTATTTCTCAAATCAGGATAGCGGATGAGCAATTCCATTACCGGTTCTAAAGCAAGAGATCCGGCCGTCAAGCCGGGGAAAGTGCCCGCTTTTGTAAACGGAGTACGCAAGCCATCCACAATCACCGCGTTAGCCATTTTTCTACTTCCTTTTGTTAAGTAACCGGCTTGATTTTACCACTTATTTAGCCAGTCCGGCAACTTGACTTTGCGATGTTTATGAAGTATAATTTTGCCTAGATGTTTAACAGGTACAACTTCTAGAGGAGGCCTTATGCGAGGCAGAAAGCGGACCGACGAAGAGTTGATCAACTCGGATGAGTACATCAAGTTTTTGTTTGATTTGGGTATGTGCGGTTTGAAGTGGGACAAGACGTTCGCTGGAAGGATCAGGTCAATGATTGATGTAAGTAGTCCCGGATTTGGAACCATCGTTTGTCCAATTAGCGCAGTGTCCATCTTTCGGACGGGTTTGAGTGCCAATTTTCATGCTGCTGTGTGGCTTGGCGAGGAAATGCGGTTTCCACGGCGTCTTACCTCTTTGATTATTACCGTGGCCGATAATTGGATGCCTGCCATCTCGTCTCGCGGAGTCAGGCGACAGGTTCGGCGCGATCTTCTGATGGCGACCGGACTGATGAAGTCAAAGGCATAAAATAAAACCCCTCACACAACGTTGTGTGAGGGGTGTTTTTTACTTCCGGAACGCCAGAGCAAAGTTGGAATATTGAGGGTCACCGGTAACTTCGGTAATTTTTCCGAGCCAACCCGGCATATCTCCAATTTCTTCACTTTCCTCGGTCAGCTCAATTTCCAGCAGAGCCAGACCACGGAGCCGTTCCGGTTCGGTGAAAATATCCAGTTCAAAATATTTGTTGCCGTGCGAGAAGCAGTAGCGATTCTTTCTGATCACGTCGCAACCAGGGTTAGCGTTCTTCACCTTCCGGTTATAAGTCACCGCGTCAATTTGATTTTCGGTTTCAATCCTTTTCATCGGCGACTCGGTCGGCTGTTTGAAGGTTTCATAGTAAACCGAACCTTCATTATCCTGACTGCGCCTCCGGATCCGAGATTCTCCCGAACTGCCGTCGGCAATATAAATCTGTTCAATTTGAATTTTTTGGTGAGGAACGGGAAGTTTCCAGGGTAGGGTAGTGCCATCCAGCAGGAATTTTCTTTCAATTTCCAGCGACACCGGAATGCCGATGACTCTCTGGACGGCCTGCAGTACCCGTTTAAGCTTTCCATCAAACAGAGTGGAGTTATCAATAATTATTTTGTGGCTGTGGCCATCCCAAGCGGCTAGCGTCTTATCGTCCGCTTCGCGCGCCAGTACCGGATCGGCCTCCAGACGACTCGGGTTGTTTTCCAGAGTGTAGTATTCTTCTTTGCCTTTAGCCGCTGTCATCAGATGGATCACCGCGTCGTATCGCAGATCTCGGATGTCCGACATGGCGAGCTTTTTCCGCCTAAGCATTTGATAGAACGGCGTTTCCTCCATGTAGGCCTTGATATCCGGACAGCCGCGGTCCAAAAGTAGGATTCGTTTGTTCTCCGGAACCGGATTTTTCACTCGCGTGCTTTTAATCACTAGGGCTCGTTTGTAATTTTCTTCATCGGAAATTTGGGTATCTAGGAGCAATTCTTCAAACGGCTCAAATTGTTCCGGCTCCATAAATCTCGGGTCCAGTCCTGATCCGATAATTCTGGTCGCCACTTCCGGCACGGAAATTACGCAAAAGCCCAAGTCAGCCAATTTTTCTTTCAGATAATTTATAGAAGTGCTTTTTCCTCCGCACGGTCCGCCGGTCAGAGCAATACGATGAATATTCCACCACCTTTCTGTTTATCAAAGAACACAGATAAGTTTACCAACTTATTTAAATAATCGCTAAACTTCTACCATTGTACGACCGTACGATAGTAGAATATACTAAAGTGAATTTAAAATGCGTGGTGAAAAATTGTTAAAAATATTAGAACTTTTTGAAAACGCTACATATAACGCGGCGGGATTTTTTGAGGCCTTTATAACCAGCACGAAAGTCGATCGGCGGCCGTTGGTAAATTTTAGATTTAAGGAGCATGTTACATTTGCTTCCGGAATAAGACAGAGAATTTTAGAACGCGAGAAATTATCAAAATACATCCACAAACTTAGAAAAGAAGGATTGGTTGAGTTTGTTAACGGAGGAAGGGGATTATTGCGTCTTACGGCGAAAGGTAAAATAAAAATCGGAAATTTAAAAAAGTTTTTTGTTGAGGCCATACCAGTTAAAAGGTATTCCCGTATAGCCTCGGCGAATATTACTATCATTGGTTTTGATATCCCGGAAAAACAAAGCAAAAAAAGACATTGGCTGAGAAGAGCGCTGAAAAATCTTGGATTCCAGATGCTACAAAAGAGCGTTTGGATAGGAAAGATAAGTTTGCCGGGTGAATTATTGGAAGATCTTGCCAAGTTAGGACTCCTGCCGTATCTGGAAATATTCTCTGTTGGGCAAAAAGGAACCATTAAAAAGCTTTAATTTTTTGAATGTGGTTAAACAACTTCTACTATCGTACGGTCGGGAGATAGTAGAAGTGCTGGCGCGGGAAGGAAAAATAGTTTCCAAGAAGCGATTTTCGTTGTACAATCTCCTGCATGAAGTTATCAATCGGAATTGTGGGGATGCCGAACGTGGGGAAGTCCACGCTTTTTAAGATTTTGACTAAAAACGACGTGAATATCGCCAATTATCCTTTCTGCACGATTGATCCGAACGTCGGCGTGGTAACCGTGCCGGACGAGCGGATGGATAAACTGGCCGCGATGAGTAAGTCCGCTAAAGTGATTCCGGCCGTGGTGGAGTTTTACGATATTGCCGGTCTGGTGAAGGGTGCGAGCGCCGGCGAGGGATTGGGGAATCAATTTCTGACTCACATCCGAGAAACCAACGCGGTGCTGATGGTGTTGCGGGTTTTTCAAAACGCGGAAATTATTCACGTGGAAAATTCGGTGGATCCGATTCGCGATATGGAAATTATCAACGCCGAGTTGGCGCTGAAAGATTTGGATTCGGTTGAAAAGATGTATAAAAAAGCGGAGGGTGAAACAAAAACTAGCGGTCCGGCGCAAAAGCAGGCGATTAAAGATTTTGAGGCGATCAAGTTGGTTAAGGCCGGGTTGGAGGCAGGAGAGAATCTTGGCGCGGCAAAATTTATTGAGCCATTAGAAAACGAAAAAGTCCGCACTCTGAATTTGCTGACCGGCAAAAAACAGGTTTATTTGCTTAATGGAAAACCGGAAGATGTTTCGGAAGAATTGAAAAAGAAGATTGCCGAGCGGGGAGCTGGTTTTGTGGTGGCGGATTTGTCCGTGGCGACCGAAGTCCCGGAACTTGTGAAGAAGGCCTATGAAGTGCTTGGTTTGATGAGTTTCTTCACCACCGGGTTAGACGAAACCCGCGCTTGGACGATTCGGCAGGGGAGTAAGGCGCCGCAGGCGGCCGGGGCAATTCATACTGATTTTGAAAAGAAATTTATCCGCGCGGAAGTAATAAATTGGCAAAAACTTCTGGAGGCGGGTTCTTGGAGCGTCGCCAAACAAAAGGGTTGGCTTCGTTTGGAAGGAAAGGATTATGTATTTCAGGATGGGGACGTAACAGAGATCAGACATGGTTAGATTTGCTATAATTTTTTCAGTTCTCGCGAGGAAATAAAATTGAAAAAGGCGGTAATTTTTGGAGTAATTTTAGGCATCGCGTTTGGCGTCTGGATTACCAATGAGGCCCTCTTCAGCGAAGACAAGATTCCCGCTCTCTGCGCCATTTTCGTTACCGCGGTTATCGGTGGGTGGTTCGCCCGAGTCGCTTATGGAATTACCCATGAGGACACCTCTAAGAATCAGAAGAAGGATTGACAAATCGCCGTAACTACGCTATAATTACCCTCAGAAAGTTAGTCAAACATTTTCGTTCACTCTTACTTTCAGGAGAGACTCATGTGACTACGAAGCAGCTGTTGATGGCGCTGGTTGGAGGCGGACTCGGGTTCATCCTGGTCCTACTGAAGCCGTTGCGTTACGACTATGATCTGCCGTGGGTGGCTGCCTGGATCGGCGCGGGAATCGGCGGAATGATCGGCTGGAACCTTGCCCATTTCTTTAACAAAAAGGAGCCAAAGTGAAAAAGACTTTCCGTAGTGAGGCATTTCCCCCGTAGCATCTTCAGAATAAGATGCGCGGGGATTTTTTGTTGTCTTAGCGGAATTCTTGTACAATTAACCCATGGCAGAAAATATTCAACCAAGTTTGGAGCATTCCGCGTTGGAGAGAGATATTCAGGAACTGGCAAAAGAAGTTAAGGAGAAGGGACTTTCCGATCAGGGAAGGCAGGCTTTACAAACCGTTCTTAAGGAAAGAGTTACCGTGGCCCCGGGCGTTCCCATCGCGCCTACACCCGCGCCGTCCACCCAGCCGACTCAACCATCGCCGAATCTTCCCGATTACACTCAAGCTGAACCGGCCGACGTTAAGCTAAAAATAGAAAAATTATTGGACTTGGCCTGGCATAAGGGGGTTAAACATGCCGCCAAAGAGGCGTCCGCGGCCGGACCTTTAATTCTGGATGCCTTCCACGATGCCTTAATAGATAAGTTGTACCCAGAATTTAAGAAGCGTGGTTTGCTAAAGTAGAGAGGTGGATCAATTCATTGCTTTAGCCGTTTCCTTCGGCGCACCTCTTTTATTGGCCCTGCTAGTTTATGGGGGATTTCTTTTTTATCAATACCGGAAAAAACAATTCCTCGGCCTTTTAAAATTACGTCTGCTTTCAATCCGCTTAGCTCAAAAAAACGATTCCCAGGAGAAGCGGGATATTATGCAGGAGATCGGGAATTCCAGTCAGTTGTTTAGCTTGCTTTCCGGTTTAAAAATTCCTTTTTCTTTGGAAACTTCTGTGCATAATGTCGGCGAGGAAATTCATTTTTATATCGCTGTTCCTGAAGAGTCGGTTGAGTTTGCTTCCCGGCAGATTCAGGGTTTGTGGGGAGACGCCGAGGTGGTGAAGTGCGACGACTACACGATTTTTAATTCTCAAGGCGCGGTCAAAGCGGCCTATTTGAAATTGAAAGAACATTACGCGGTGCCGGTGCGCGCTTTTAATGAAATTAACATTGATACTTTTCTTCCGATTCTTAGCAATTTTTCCAAAATTGAAATGGCGGGGGAGGGGTTGGCTATTCAGGTCTTAGTATCGCCCGCGGCATCCGAAGCGAAAAAAGCATCGCTAGCTTTCATCGGTCAGTTAAAAAAGGGAGAAAAATTCAGCGATGTGTTTCATCCTAAATTTTTCAGTAAAGCACTGTTGCCGAAACAGAAAAAGCCGGATGATAAGCCGGAGCCGATTGTGGTGGATGAAGAATCGGTGAAGATGCTGAATCAGAAAATTTCCAAGCCATTGTTTAACGTGAATGTGCGTTTGATAGCTTCGGCCCCCACTGCTTATCGGGCGGAAGAGTTGTTGTATTCATTGACCGGCTCATTCAGCCAGTTCGCGGCGCCATTGCGCAACGAGTTCAAAATTGTGGAGCCGAGAAATCCCAAAGATCTGGTTTTCAAATTTGTTTTCCGGGAATTTGATGCTTCTCAAGCAACCGTTTTAAATACCGACGAGATCGCCAGCATTTGGCATCTCCCGACTTCTTTGACCGAGATTCCGAAAATAAAATGGATTAGGTCCAAAGAATCTGCCCCGCCGCCATCTGTTTTGCCGGACCATGGAATATTGATAGGGGAGAGCGTGTTCCGGGGAGTATCTCGTCCAATCTTTATCACCGACGAAGATCGCCGCCGGCACATCTACGTTATCGGTCAGACCGGTACCGGTAAATCAACCACGCTGTTTAATATGGCTATGGGGGACATCAAAGCGGGGAAGGGAATAGCGGTAGTGGATCCACACGGCGAATTAATTGAGCCTTTGTTGGGTTTGATTCCGGAAGAACGCCTCAAAGATGTAGTAGTCTTTGACCCGGGAGATCTACAGCATCCGCTGGGTTTGAATATGCTTGAGTATGATCCGAATCGTCCGGAGGAAAAGACTTTCATCGTCAATGAGATGCAGAGTATTTTTAATAAACTTTTCAATCCGGAGACGATGGGCCCGATGTTTGAACAGTACATGCGGAATGCTCTTTTGCTTCTGATGGATGACCCGAACGAGCACGCCACCATTATGGAAGTGCCGAGGATTTTTACCGACATTGAATATCGGAAGCGTCTTCTGCAAAAAGCCACTAATCCAACGGTGATAGATTTCTGGGAGAAGGAGGCAGTGAAGGCGGGAGGGGAAGCGTCGCTGGCGAATATGACTCCCTATATCACCTCCAAGTTTAATAATTTTATTTCTAATGATTATTTGCGCCCGATAATTGGTCAGCCCAATTCTTCTCTGAATTTTCGGAAAATTATGGATGAGGGGAAAATTTTGCTGGTGAATTTATCCAAAGGCAAGATAGGGGATATCAACTCCGGGTTGTTGGGTATGATAGTGGTCGGAAAATTATTGCTGGCCGCGTTATCGCGCGTGGATATTCTGCAGGAGGAGCGGAAGGATTTTACTTTGTATATTGATGAGTTTCAGAACTTCACCACTGATTCCATCTCTACTATTTTGTCGGAAGCCCGCAAATATCGGTTGAATCTGGTAATCGCGCACCAGTTCATCGGTCAGCTGACGGAAAAGATCCGTAACGCGGTTTTCGGTAACGTCGGTTCTCAGATTGTTTTCCGGGTTGGCGCTGAAGATGCTGAATTTTTAGTTAAACAATTTGAACCAATATTTACGAAAAACGATCTTTTGAATATCAATAACTTCAATGCCTACGCGAAACTTCTGATTCAAGGTCAGACTTCCAAGCCATTTAATATTCATATCTATCCTCCGGCAAAGGGTAATTCGTCATTGGTTCAAAAGGTTAAAGATTTATCTCGGCAGGTTTATGGCCGCGACCGGCAGGTGGTTGAATTAGACATCTTAAAGCGCTTGCGCGGCTAGTTCCAAGTTTATAAGGTTCGTAAGTTATAAAGCGGGGTAAAAAAACCGCCCACGACGTATAGTCGGGGCGGGCCTTTTTAGCTTAGTAGTCATCCCAGGGCGCGTCGCTACCGGATTCCGGGATCGGAGGAGGTGAAATTCGCTCCACATCGCCTAGACGGTTAGCCTCCTGCTCCATCAACGGGGGTTCCGGCGGGAAGGGAGGGCAGTGTGATTCAAAGATGGAAATCTGTTCGGCTAGTGACATATCGTACTCGTGACAGCCCGCGCAATCTTCAAGCTCCGGCTGGCGAACACCTTCCTTGGTGAAGCCTGCCCAGTCGGCCGGTTTACCTTCCTCGATCGGATTGCCGATGCTCGGAGCGGAGGAGAACGGTTTGTCTGGCGTGAAGGGGGTCGGAAGTACCATGCCGGTTTCTTCCCTGAGCTCTCGAAGATGGGCCAACTCTAGCGCGACTCCCTTGGAGGAAGCGCTAGGAAAAATAGACAAGTCGGGGTAGTTGCTGGCAGCCACGACCATCTTTTGGAAAGCGAGAAGTTCCAGCCGCCTGCTCTGATCAGTGCCCTTATTCCGCAGCACCGCGACTTTCGAAAATTCCTTACCGCAGAGGTCCTCGGCAAACATCGGCATCAGACGATCGGCAGTTTCCTGAACGCGGATACAGGAAGCAATGAGGCGTTGAGCGCTCGGGCGGTCGTGCTCCAAGTATATTTCGTAAATGGCAACCTCTCGATTGATGGCATCAATCGAGGAATACCAATCGAGAACGAAATCCTCGGGCATCGTCTCCGGCCTCTTCTCGGGATCAAGGCGACTGGCCAGAAACTTACTGAAAACGATGATGTCCTCCGAACAGTCTCGCAGATGCTTTTCGATCTCCATCAGCTTCTCGCGCAATACCTTTGTTGCTATCGTCAGCTTCATAGCCCTTCTCCTTAGAGGTTGTATAAATTGTTAAAGTTCTAGTAGATAATAGCAAATAACTCAGCAAATGTCAATTAAGACCACAGGACAGATGTGATAAACTTTAGACATTATGAGATTTGAACGGCCGGAACAATCAACTGGAAAATTGGATAGGGGAGACTTTTTTGCCCAGAAAAATATTGAGATGGAGCCGGAGTTGAAATTGGAATCGGAGAAGCTCAACAAGCTTGGTTTTGCGGTGGATGAAAGTTGCCGAATCAAACCGGAATTATTTCTGGGGCCGATTGCAGTCAAAGAATTAAAAAGCGATCTTCAGAAAGTGAAAGACCTGAGGGCCAAGTTTGATAGTGAGGCTAAGCGCAGTCCGGAAAAGTTGGCGGAGAAAAATATCGGGGAGGCATTGGAAATGGCTAAGACTATCGGCGTGAACGGTCATTGGTTCGGCGGCCGTTTTCTCGCGGTCCGATCTTCGGCTTACGATGATTTTTGCGGTAATAAAGTAGACAATCTGATCTACGACTCGCAAACGTTTGAGCCGCTGGCGGCCATTGATGCTACCACCGACCAAGCGTCAAAATTGTCCCAGAAAAAAGAAATTTTCCAAAAGATTTTGGAGGGCGCTCCGGTGAAATACGGTTATAAGCTGGAAAAATCCGAGCAGGCCCCGGGCTTCCGGGCGGTGAAGAGTCCGAATATGCGATTGCCCTATTTTATTATTTCTTTTGAGTCCGATGAACTGGAAGAGATTGCCAGAAGTCTGGCCGCGGGCGCGGGTGGGGGAGCGCTTCACCAAGCATCCACAAATTTGATCAAGCGTTTAAGTGAGCAGGCGGATAATTTTTCTAAACACCCGGCTATTGAGGCGGAAATTAAAGCCGCCTACGGTCGGTTCTTGAAAATCTTTGAATCCCTCAAAGTCTAGTGCCTAGCTACTAATGCCTAGTCGCTATTTAAGATAGCCCACGCGTTTCAGCCAGTCCTCATTTTCCCACTCCCAAAGCTTCTTCGCGCCAAGGAAGGCTTCAAAATCATTTTTCCAAAGCGGGAATTCTTTTAACTCGGCGATACCGGTAAGAGGGGACCAATCATGTTCTCCATTGGGGCAGAGACCGGCTTTTGCGCCGCGGATCTTTTCCTTACCGCCTTTTGGCCGCATGGAAGCGGCGCAACGATAACATTTCTTTTGCTGATCAATCCGGAAAATCCAGCGGTTCTGTAAACCCTGCAATAGTGGGTCTTTAGAAAGGGCGGCGATGTAGGCGGAAGTTTGCAGATTGTAATCCCGGTAGATGGCTTGGGAAGTTTTTATATCTAAGACGCCGAACTGGCCGCCAATCATCGCCAGCGAATCAATCGTGCCGGCGTAGCGATGTTCTGTGTCATAAATGCGTCGTTCAATATTCGCGGTGTCTATCTGGATGTTTTTTTGTTCAACCAATTCTCTGGCGGCTTTGATAGCCGGAGCGACGCTCTCCGGAATTTCCGGTTCCTCTCCTTTGAAGATCTTCTCCATAATGTTGTGAATCAGAGTACCTTCTTCGGCGGAGATCTTTGTTTGGGCGAGCGCTGCGGCGTAGCTTGGAGCTTCAGCGTAATAAAAAAGCAAAGCCGGTTTATTTTTGATACCGACAATTTTTGTAACACGCGGGTACCAGACGCCATCAATGGTGTAGCCGCACTGTTCTTTAAATTCTTCTACGGTTTTAAAATAATCCATTCCGTCCCATAATTCTACTCTAAAAATAAAAAAGTCCCTATTTCCATAGGGACGGGTAATAAATTCGTTTATGTTCAGGCGGCAAAACCATTGCAAAAGTATCGCTGAAGACCAATTTGTAACTATAATGGCGAGTGCTGTAGCGGACATCATGGAGATTCTTCTGGGCCATCATCATGTCGTCCGGGGATGGCATTGGTCCGCCATAAACTCCAGAGCCGGAATCATTAACAGTCGGAGTTTTCTTAGGGTCCGGCCAACTCAGCTGATGGCTGTACTCGTTGTGCTTCATTATCACAATCTTTGAGAAGTGACCATCTCCGGCCTCATCAACTCCCCAGATCGTGTAATCCTTATTTTTCAGTTTCACTTCATACGAAGGATTGAATGCGGGACCGCCCTCGCTAAATTCTGCTTCCACCCATTCAATCTCCCAGTCGTCCATCGTTCCGGCGTATTTTTTGATATGCAGCGAGCAGGTGGTAGTGTTGTCTGTCGGTTCCGAAACAATTTGGTCAGTTTTTTTAGAGTATGGAGAGAGAATAAGAAATCCTGTAACCGCGAGAGCATAAACTATCAAACCACTAATCAGCAGTATCTTCGTCATGCCGCCTCCTTTTCCTAATTGCTGAAGCTAGAGTAGCAGAAAAAGCTTTATACGTCCACTATTTCAAAATTTTCGGAGTCAGATCGGAAATAGTTCCCGCGCCCATCATCACAATAATAGGGTTTAGGGTATGGGGTTTAGCCAATAGGGAAGAAACGATGCGGGTAAGCGTTGTTTTCAATTCCATTTCCGGGTGGCGAATATAGATAGCGCCGATGGCTTTGGCAAGGGCTTCCGAGCTGTATTTTTGCTCAAAACCGCGCTCCCGGCCGGCCACCTCATAGGTAGGCAGAATAACCACCCGATTAGCCCCCCTAAAGCACGTTTTAAAGGCCGAAAAGAGCAGTTTCAGGCGTTGAGCTTGGTGGGGCTGAAAGACGCAAATTAGGGCATTTTTAGCGTATTTTTGCCTTAAACCGGCTAGGGTGGCCTTAATCTCGGATGGATGGTGGCCATAGTCGTCGAATACTAAAGCAGGTTTTAGGGTATAGGGTTTAGCCAATAGGGAAGATTTGAAGTAGCCGCGAAACTCCATGCGTCTCCAGGCGCCATGATATTTTCCCAAAGCGGACAAAATAATTTTCTCCGGAATACCCAAAAAGGAGGCGACGGCATAGGCGTTCAGGGCATTTTGGACATTGTGTTCTCCAGAAACTTTAAGAACTTTACGAACTTTATTCACCACTTCGGGACTTCTGGGCCTTTCTACTACCGCGTGGCAACGCGATTTAAATTTTTCAAAAGATTTTTTCACGCCGTCAAAATTTTTATAAAAATCCAGATGCTCGGCATCAATATTGGTGATGGTAGCCACGAAAGGGGAGTAGTGGTGGAAAGCGGCCTTCCATTCGTCGGCCTCTAATACTAAATATCCGCCTTTTCCTTTCCGGAAGTTTTTTCCACCGAATTCTTTCAGCTTCGTGCCGACAATTACGTTTGGATCAAACCCGGCTTCAATTAAAATCAGCGCCGTCATCGCGGTGGTGGTGCTTTTTCCGTGCGAACCGGCAATAGCGATGGTTTTGTAGGTGGTGGTCATCTCGCCAACTACTTCCGGGTAGGTGCGGCAGGCCAAGCCGAGCTCACGCGCGCGTTTTAATTCCGGATTACTATCGGGAATGGCGTTGTTGTAAACAATTAACTGGGCGCCCGCTTGGATATTAGCTGGTTTATGGCCGATAAAAACTTTTACTCCTTCTTTTTGAAGTTCTCTGGTGATATCGGAGGCGGAAAGGTCGGATCCGGCAACTTGCCATTTTTCCGAAAGGAAATATCGCGCCAGCGCGCTCATGCCAATTCCGCCGATGCCGATGAAATGGACCTTGTTTTTTGTTGTCACAGTAATTAGTATTATATCAGTTTTTTAGAAAGGGGATTACAGGTGAGCGGCTATTGTTTAAATGATTCGCTGGATGGGGCTGCAAAATTTTTACCAGTCCTTTACAAGCTGATTGATTTGACGGCGGAACGTGTCATCAAGTGGGACATCGAGCCATACGCTAAAGGCATTCACGCTAGATTGAATCAAAAACACCGGTTTTTCTTTGATGGCAAACTGATTTCTATTGCGGTTATTCAGCGGCGTGAAAAAAACGGAGCTTTTGCCCTTCAGGTTACACAGCAAGTACCTTTCACTTCCGGTGGAGGATTATTTGATCAAATTTTGTTTATTGTGGATGATCAGTCACCAGTTCGAGATTTGGTGCGGGGAATTGAAAGAGCGATGCTCTGCGATTTTTCAAAAAAGCTGGAGAGTTTAGGAGCCGGCGCCGATATATCTTCAGAAGAGAAAGACGCCTATCGATCCGCGGATGAATTGCTGAAACAGCTGAATGGAATGCAAAAGTCATGAGCGATCCAAACGATCCCATTCATGCTGCCAAACGCCGCGAGATTTTCAGGTCTTGGCTGAGATCGGCGGGTGGCATCACCGCTGATGACAAACTCCATGCCGTCTATGATGGTTATGAAACAGAACAGATGAGAAGGGCAGATAGAGAACGGGAAAAATGCCGAAAGGCCTGGCGTGAATATTGCGAAGCAAATGGCCTGGATCCCGAAAAATAAATTATACTTCTCACCGCCCACCCGGGCGGATTTTTTTGCTTGCCCCGAGATGACGCAGTCATTTTTCGGGGTTTGATTTTCCGGAAAAAATATTTTATAATCATTGCGGTTCATTGAAGAGGAGAAGACGATGGGGATGGGTGAAAGTTGTAATTCTTTCGCCAAACTAGTTGAAAAGATTATTGAGATGACCAAGGAGAAAAAGATTGTTTGGCAGATAGTCCCGGTCTGCTCACCACCCACTTTAGTAGCTGATGTGGAGATTAATGATGTAAGATTAAGCATCGTTCTTATTTATGAAGTGCATGGAATTTGGCTTAATTCGATGAATTATGGAGTGACAATTTGGCGTAAAGGTGGAAGATCGAGAGATTCTTGTCGCGCATTCATTAATGATGCATGTATAGACACTCGCCATTTCGATTTTGAACCCTTATACAAAGTCATTATTGGACAAGGTGAGTCTTTGGGATCGGAAATGGAGAAGTTTCAAAAAGGGGAAGAGGCTGAACAACGGTTCCGTATTCAAGAAGCGGAAAAGTTTGCGGCTTTCGTGCTGGATAATTCAACGGGAAAGTGACAACCGCCCACCCGGGCGGATTTTTTTTATTTGATTTACCGAAAATTTTGTTTTATAATCTCTGTGGTTCATTAATTGGAGGATTTGTGATTAAGCAAAATTATCCCTGGAGTCCGAAAGAACTTACGGAGAAATTGATCGCTTTGACTAACGAAGGGAAAATTCGGTGGAGCGGTACCAGTTGGGGTTTTCGCGTTTATCTCATGACCGGATCGGCTATGGATGATGTTGTGATAGATCTAGAAAATAAGGAGGGCGACCCCGGCTCGGAGATCCCTTACGTCCCACCAACCGCAGATACCTCCTCGCTGTCTATAAGGGGCGTGGTATCAGATAATCTGTTGTTTTGGAACAATGAAGTTGCTCTTATCAAGCCATTGTGGCTGGCGGCGGATAAAAAAAATACGCCCAAGCACGTCCCCGATAAACTAAATGGTAAGACTTACACCGAGATCAATCGAGATTGGCCTCGCAGTAGAGAGTGCGTCACACTTCAGAAAACACTGACGGATCTTTAGCAGGAAAACCGCCCCCTCCGGGCGGTATTTATTTATAGTGAGCCCGCCGAACTATTTGCATTATTGGAAAATTTATTTTATAATCACGGCGGTTCATTAAAGGAGGAAAATCTATGGGTATGGGTGTTTACGGAAGCGACAACCAGGCCTCTTACTTGGATGACAAACTTTACTGTCTTACGATGACTCTTCTCAGTCTGACAGACGCAAAAAAGATTAAATGGAATGAGATGGCGCATCCTCTTGATCGCGGTTGCGATGTTGCTCTTGGCTTTCAGTTGTTGGGCGGGCTAATACTTGACGGTAGAAAGTATCAGGTTTCTGTATATCGGCTTGAATTCCAATATATACACGATGAAGATACCTTGATCGGTGGTTTGGAACTTTTACCTCTACCGGTGAAGAAAGGCGAAAAGGGAGAAATTTTTCACGCGTATTATTGGGCCTTGGTGCTGTTTAACGCAATTGAGGATTCTATGAAGGACCGGCCACCCGCGCAGGTGGCAGATTCTAAGGAAAGGGGAGAGAGGGACCCAAGTACTCGAGAAGAAAAGCAGGTTCGGCTTTTGGATCAAGCCATCAACGTCCTAAAGATCCGAGAATGACAGACGATCCGCCCCCTCCGGGCGGATTTTTTTGTCCGATCCTTTACTGGTCAGGGGAGAGCTGGTTCTTCTTATGGTATCTGTCGCACAAGAGCTGTTTTGCGACAGGTGAGCCCGCCTAAGGCGGGTAAACCCTCCTGAGGCGGGTAAACCTATTAAATAAGGTGACACTCCCCCGGCCCTGGCAAAATTTAAAACAACCAAAAACCCGCCGGTCCGGCGGGTTTTGTCTACTAAAGATTATTTCAGACTCTCCTGGTATTCTTCTATTGCTTTGACGACCTGCGATGCGTCATCCAGATCCTCAATAAACATTATCTGGGCTCGATTAATTTTCATTTCATCCTTTGGCTTGTGAAGCTCGGAAATACCCAGTTTAGCTAAATTTACCGCTGTTTGCGGCTGGGGCTCTTTTCTACCATCTACCGGCTGGAGTACTTGGCTGACCTGAAGGTAATAAACATCGCGTAAATTGACGTAATTGGCATTAATATTGGAAGCGCGACCGAAATATACCTGTCCATTAGTTAAAAACACGGCTTGGTATGGCGCTTTGGTCAAAATCGTCGGCACTTTCCAGTTCGGACCGCCATTTTGCCACAGATAGTAGCCAAGTAATAAAACGACCGCGATCACCGCTAAAACTACGACCGCTAAAATTGTTTTTTTCTTTGAATTTGATTTTTCCGGCATATTTTTTATTTATTTTTACGACTTTTTTATTATACCAAACCAGGTGAGCGAAAACCCTATCCTATATCAAAGTCAGAATTTCCGTGCCGTTTTCTGTAATCGCGACGGTGTGCTCAAAATGGGCCGCTAAGCTGCCATCAGCCGTTGCATAGCTGTCATCCTTGAGTTGAACGATTTGGGGCTTGCCGGCGCTGATCATCGGTTCAATAGCGATTACCAGCCCCGATTTTAATACCGGACCAGTCCTCTTTTCTCCTTCGTTAAAAACGCTTGGATCCTCATGCAACTCTTTGCCGACTCCGTGGCCGGTTAGACCTTCCACGACACTGAATCCATGTTGTTTGACAGTGTTGCTGATTGCCGCGCCGATATCTCCAAGATGTTTACCGATGTTTACCGCTTTGATGCCATCAAACAATGCTTTTTCCGCGACCCGGATTAATTTTTGGGCTTTCTCGCTAATCTCGCCGACCCCAACCGTCCAGGCGGCATCGGCATAATATCCATCATAAACCACCCCCATATCAATTGAGACAATATCCCCGCTCTTTAGTTTGTAATTTTTCGGCGTCCCATGAACCACGACATCATTCAAAGATGTACAGAGCGTGTACATATAGGGTTTGGCGGCGCCATAAGGTTGATAACCTAAAAAGGCCGGTCTCCCGCCGGCTTCAATAATTAATTTTTTGGCGGTCTGATCCAGCTCTTTTAAATTAACGCCGACTTCTACTTGTGGAAGAAGCGCCTTGGCTACCTGCGCCAAAATCTTTCCCGCGCGGCGAATTTTTGCTATTTCTTCGTTAGTCTTTAAAATCATTGTAGTTTTACTAAACCCTACCTACGGCAGGCAGGCCTAGTCGCTAATCACTAGTTTTAGCTGTTCAAAGACTACAAAAGGCATAGGCGTTCCGTCAATTTCATTGATTTTGTATCCGCGCTTGGTTAATTCAGTGATGATCGGTTTCGTCCGCTCCTCATATTCTTTAATGCGGATTTGCAGGACTTCAGGGTTATCCACGGCGCGGGTGCGCAGCTTGGCGCCGCAGAGCGGGCACTCGGTGTGGTGGTGAGTGGAATCGTTGTATAGGATTGCTGTCGCGCAGAGCGAGCAGACCTTCCGGTTGGCGTTTCGCTGAATGGCAATTTGTGGATCAATTTTTAGAAAGATGAAGTTCACATTATCTTTGCCGTAAACTTTTTCCAGCACTTCTACTAATCCGGGATTTTTTTCGTCTCCGAAAGCTTCAAACATGGTTCTGGGTGAACCGCTGAAGGCGACGTTAAAACCCGACTCCCCTATTTCCTTGGTTTTTTCGGTGGTAAGTTTTAAAACAAAAGTTGGGGTAACTAGCACGCCGGAATCAAACTGTTTACGCGCTTCCTGTATTTGAGGATCGCTGGCTTTTTCCGGATCGTGAATCGCTTCTTCTATAAATTTACCGGTATCAAAATGAATGAAGTTTTTCGTCCAAGCCAAAAGATTGGCCTGCGTCCCCTTCCCTGACCCCGGCGGTCCATAAATTACAACTGCTTTTGACATTGTTTGAATTATACATCAGTCACTGGTCACTGGAAACTGGGCACTGGGAGCTGGGCACTGGAAATTGGACACTAGGCACTAGAAATAAAAAAACCACCGATTTTGAGTCGGTGGTGATGGTAGTTAGCTCTTGGCTTGATTATTGATGATGTTTTCCATCCACTTCAGCGTGTTTTTCGCGGTGCCTTGCTCGGAATTCATGCTTACCCGCCAGTGGGCGAAATCTTTAAAGTAGAATCGCATCCAGTCAGCAGTATTGTTTGGGGTAATCGTTCCGGTTCTCTCTTTAATAAACCGGTAAACGTCCTGACTAACATGGAGTGTTTTATTCGGTGTTCTCACAAACCAGTAGTCGGAATTATTGGTGCGGTAGGTGGTTAGCCAGGAGCCCTCATAAGCCATCAATTCCTCATGGGTGATTGGGTTTGTGAGCATCATTCTTCGGTGATCTTTCTCATCATCCCCGCACACTAAGCAGAACGCAGAAATTGCGCTGGAAAGGACTGTGAAAGCTACGCATCTCGCAGGAGCAAGGAATGCATCCGGTCCCCAGAAATGATAGACGCCATAGCCGCTAGCAAGAGCAACCATCGCAAAGATCGCGGAGCTGACTTTGTAACCGGTCGGAATTTTCACCGGAAGAGCCGACTGAACTTCGCTTGGTCTGGAGTCAACAACTTTCGTCCTTTCGTCACTCGTCAACAAACCCATTTCTACCTCCTATTTAGAGTTTTCAAAGACCGTAAGCATCTTACTTCAAAATTAAACTTTTGTAAAGAAAATCCCCTCGCTCGCGAGGGGGGGGGTTGTTCATTCATAACTTCTTGTTAGCTCCTCGGCTCTCTCAACCAATTCCGGCAGGTCACGTGATTTCCCTTTTCTTTCCTCCAACCAACCGACAAAATCTTTGAAGCAGAAAAATTGGTCTCGCCCTTCGCCGATTTTTGGAATCGCCAACATGAAATGCGCTACCTGCTTATCAATGTGGAGTTTAGCTCTAATCCACTTTGGACCCATTAGATCCACTACCGAGTAGGTCATATCCGGGTCTCTGAGAACGCGCCACCCATCATACTCCGAAAGTTTTTTGTAGCTGACCACCGGTTCGTTTGCGACGCGGCGCTTTTCTGATTCTGAACATCCCGAGATTAGTGAGTAAATCCCGCCAATCAGGAAAACCGCTCCGAAAAACTTCATCATTCCGTCGGGGCGATCCGATTCTTTACGCCATGATGGAGTAGGAAGAAAGACAGATAAAAAACAAATCAATGACAGGAAAATCGCCAAGCCGAATCCCAACCAATTATCCTTCGGAATTTTAACTTCCCACTTCTTTTCGTCCGTAGTCGTAATAAATACGGGTTCCTGCGCTTCCTGGCCCACGGTTTCTCCTTAGTTAAAGTGGAACGAACCAGAGAAATTATAGCAAAATTTTAGAAAAAACTCAAATACCTTCGGGCCTATTCCAACCCCTCGTACTGCCTCATAGTCAGCTCGGAATCCAATTGCTTGATGGTTTCAAGAACAACTGAAACCACGATCAAGAGAGCGGTGCCGCCGATGGTCAAGGTTTGAACACCGGTCAGCAATTGCGTAAGGTTTGGCAGAACTGCGATCAAACCCAAGAACAGCGCGCCGAAGAAAGTCAGTTTCTTAGTCAGTCCTTTCAAAAATTCTCCGGTCGGTTCACCGGGTCGGATACCGGGAACGAATCCCCCACTTTGTTGTAGGTTCTTGGCGATTTCCTTCGGATCAAAAGTGATGGAAGTATAAAAATAGGTGAAGCCGACTACCAGCGCAAAGTAAACGGCGCTGTAGATAATTTGGTTATTCAGGAATTGATTAACGATGTTTTGAAGATTGACGGAAAAATCCGGAGAAAAGATGGAAGAAATCTGCGCGAAGAATTGCGGGAAAAGCATAATGGAAATGGCGAAGATAATCGGAATCACCCCGGCCTGGTTAATCTTCAACGGCAGATAGCTGGCAACGCCCCCATAAACTTTATTACCCCGGATACGCCGGGAATAAGAAATCGGTACCTTTCTTTCGCCCTGGTTCACGAAAACTACGCCAGCGATGATTAAGACCGACAAAATCACGAAAGCAATGTAGGTGGGCAAATTCGCCGGATCAAAACCGATGACTGTGTTACGGATAACAGACGGCAAACCCTGGACGATACCGGCAAAGATCAGTAGTGATATTCCATTACCGATTTTTTGTTCACCAATTAATTCGCCGATCCAAGTCAGGAGTAAACTTCCGGTAGTGACAATAATCACGTTTTGCAGCATTCCTAGACCGGAGAGAGAAGTAAAAATCTGCTGACTAATCAACAAATTCAGGAAGCCATAGGCCTGCAGAGCCGCCAAAGGAACCGTCAAATACCGGGAGATCCGATTGAATTTTGCTCGTCCGATCGCCCCTTCTTCGTAATACATCACCTTCAGAGTCGGGAAAATCATCGTCAGTAATTGCATGATGATAGTGGCGGTAATGTACGGACCGACACCCAACATAACGATTGAGAGGTTAGACAATCCACCTCCGGAGAAGAGGTTAAAGAAACTGAAGATTTGGTTGCTGTTTAAAAACTCCGATAAACGCGCCGCGTCAATTCCCGGAACCGGAATCGCTCCGAGCGCCCTAAAGGACACCAGGCCCAACAGGACATAGAAGACTTTCTTTCTGAGATCCGGAATTTTGAAAATCTGCAGTATTCTTCCCATATTGCTGTTTTAGTTTACTTTGCTACTGTTTTCGCGACTTTCACCGTCCCTACAATCTTAGCTACTTTCGCGACTTTCATCTCCTCTATAATCTTGCCGCCGGCCGCCTCAATTTTCTCTCTTGCGGACTTAGAAACAGGCAGCCCTTCAATGGTAACAGGTATTTTGATTTCTCCATCACCCAAGATTTTGGTTCTGCGTCCTAAAATTTTCTCGCTGATCACGCCATTTTTTGCCGCGTGTTCTAAGTCGCTCAAATTAAGCACCGGCAAGGGCTCGGTGTGGCGCTTATTTTTAGTACCGCGCAATTTCGGGAGACGCTGAATCAAATCGCGTTCCGCCGGCCGCATCCTGCGTCCGGACCGTGACTTCTGACCCTTCTGTCCTTTCCCGGCCGTGGTTCCACGCTTGCCTCCCCTACCGACGCGCGGCTTGGCATATTTTCTTGGGGTATTTGGTTTTATTTGGCTAAGATTCATTTTAGTTTAAGGTAATTATTACAACATCTTCGCCCCTCTGATCTTCTTTAAAGCTTCCATAGCCGCCATTGCATTGGTTAATTTATTCGGGGTTCGTCCCAGGCATTTCGCGGTTGCGTCTTTAACACCGGCTAACGACAATACCACGCGAACAGCGCCACCGGCCTTCAATCCATGACCTTCAGTCGCCGGTTTAATGATTACTCTCGCGGCGCTAAATTTCGCTTCAACTTCATGGGGAATGGTGCGTCCCTTCAAGGGAACGATTAATACATTTTTTACCGCGGCATGTTTTGCTTTCGCGATGGCAGATTGAACGTCTAAGCCCTTAGCGACTCCGACGGCAACCTTGCCTTTTTCGTCGCCCATTACCACTGTGGCGCGGAAGCGGAAACGTTTGCCACCGGCAACCACGCGGGTAACGCGGCGCAAATCCAACATTTTATCCTTTAGACCCATCGGGTTCTGTTCCTTAGGTCTCATCGGTCGGCGGCCTCCACCACCCGGACGTCCTCCTCCACCACCCGGTCGGCGTCCACCGCCAAAACCACCCCGGCCCGGACGTAAAGGTCCACCACCCGGTTTGTTGGGAGTAGTAGTCGGAGCGGCTCCCGCCACGCCCGCCTTGGCGGGTAAACCGGATGAACCTGCTGCTACCGGAGTTGGTGTTTTGACTTCTGTCGGTGTAGTGTTTTCCATGTTTATATCTTTAACCCGGCGGCATTAGCGCCTTCGGCGACTGCTTTCACACGGCCATGAAATTTATAGAACGACCGGTTCATCACCGCTTGCTTTACCCCGAGTTTTTTGGCCTTTTCCGCGATCAGGCCGCCGAGTATTTTAGCCGATTCTGTTTTCTTACTGCCCTTCACGGATTCTTGAGTGGAAGCCGCCGCGAGAGTTTTACCCTGAACGTCGTCAATCAGTTGAGCGTAAGTATAGCGGTTACTGCGGAATACTGACAAGCGGGGTTTTTCGGCGGTACCCAAAATCTTCGCTCGATTGCGGGCTTTCCGGAGTCCCCTATTAAGATTTTTCTTCATTCCTCTTTTCATGTTTTTTAAGCGGCTGTCGTTGATCCGGCAACTTTCTTGCCTTCTTTACGTCGCACGACTTCGCCCTTATAGCGGATTCCTTTGCCTTTGTATGGCTCAGGTGGAAAGACTTTGCGGATTTGAGAAGCGGTCAAGCCAACCAATTGTCGGTCTACTCCGGAAACTTTTATAGTTCCTTTTTCTACAACTATTTTGACTCCTGCCGGCGGCGTGAATTTAACCGGGTGAGAGAAGCCGACATTCAGCATTAAGTTCGCGCCTTCTAGCGTTGCCTTGAATCCGATACCTTCTAACTCCAAATCTTTAGAAAAGCCGCCGGTAACTCCGGCGATGGCGTTTTTAATTAAAGAGGCCAGAGTTCCAATGTTGGCCCGCGCTTGTTTAATTTCTTTTTCCAGTTTCAAAGTAATTTGGCCGTCTTTAATTTCAATCGCCACATACGGAATAATTTTTACCGACATTTTTCCCTCTTTTCCGGAAAATTCCAAGACCGCGTCAGCAATTTTTGCTTCAACGCCCTGGGGAATAACTATTGGTTTTTTGGCTAGTTTAGACATTTTTTATTACCAGATTTCAAAAAGTAACTGACCGCCGACCTTCTGTTGCCGGGCTTCTTTGGCGGTCATTATTCCCTTTGAGGTTGTCAGAACCGACAAGCCGAATCCCTGCTTCACCTTTTTTAAATCTTTATAACCGGCGTAAAGTCGGCGGGATGGTTTGCTGATGCTCTTTATGCCGGTGATTGCCCCTTTGCCCTCCGGATCATATTTAATCTTTACCTCAATAATTCTTTTTGGCATGCGGCCCTTCTTAGCGGCGCTTTCTACGAAGCCATTTTTAGCCAGCAACTCTGTGACGGCAAAATCCAGGTTGGAGTATGGAAATTTTACCGATTCCTTGCGGGCGTTCTGGGCGTTTCTAATTGAGGTGAGTATATTGTTTACCATGAAGATTTTTTAACTCCCGGAATTTCTCCTTTAGCCGCTAACTCACGGAAGCAAATTCGGCAGACTCCGAATGGTCTCATATATCCCCTCTTTCGGCCACAACGGAAACAGCGGCGGACAATCCGGGAGGAAAACTTTGGCGGTTTTAGGGCCCGCGCGACCACTGATTTCTTAGCCATGTTTCTTTTTTACTTCTTCTTTAGCGAACGGAACGCCCAGCTCTTTATAAAGCTTAAACGCTTCTTCCTGGGTTTTCGGAGTTTTTGGAACTAAGGTGATTTCCATTCCAAAATTAGTCTTTGATGCTTCGGGGCTAACCTCCGGGAATACCAGGTGATCCTTAATTCCAAAAGTTAAATTGCCGGCGCGATCAATGTTTTTCGGATTAATACCCTGGAAATCTCGAACACGCGGCAAAACCACCTTCATGACTTTGCTTAGGAAGCTCTCCATCCGTTGGCGGCGTAAAGTGGCCTTGAGGCCGACAATAGTTCCTTGGCGCAGTTTAAAACTGGAGATTGATTTCTTGGCGGGCCGCTCCGATGGTTTTTGACCGGTGATGGCGGCGAAATCCGCGATAATAGCCGGAAGCATTTTGTCGCCAAAATTCGGCTGGCCGGAAAGTTTTCCTACCCCCGTATTCACTACCACTTTTTCTATTTGTTTAATTGGCGTGTTCATATTAAATAGTGCTTCCGCATTTCACGCAAACGCGCTCTTTTACGATGGTGTTGGCGGATTTATTTTCGGAAATCCGGTTTCTAGTTCTGACACCTTTACCGCAACTAGAGCAAAATAGCATAACTTTGGAAATATATAAAGGCATAGACATAGCGATGGTCTGACCCTTCTCGCCCTGCTTTTTGGGTTTAACGTGCTTTTTTACCGTGTTCAATCCCTCAATCAAAAGCTTGCCGGCCTCCACGTCAACGCGTAAAACCTTGCCGGTCTTCCCCCGGTCTTTTCCGCTCATTATTTTTACTAAATCATTTTTCTTTATCATTGTTTTAATTCGTAAATTCGTCCTTGATTCGTTATTCGTATGTTAGAGGATTTCTTCCGCCAATGAGGCAATACTTTCAAAGCCCCTTTCTTTGACCTCACGGGCCAAAGGACCGAAAACCCGGGTTCCTTTCGGTTCATTTTTTTCATCAATTATCACGACGGCATTGTCGTCAAATTTCAAATAAGAGCCATCTTGCCGGCGTAATGGTTTACGCTGTCGGACAACTATTGCCCGCACTATATCTTTTTTCTTGATCGGTTTCCGGGGTTCAGCTATTTGAACGGAAGCGATAATGGTGTCTCCCACCTCGGCATAGCGCCGGCGGCTGCCGCCAAGAACGCGAAAACAACGGACTACTTTTGCTCCGGAGTTATCAGCAACTTTTAAAATGGATCGTTCTTGGATCATGTTTTTATTTCGCTTCGCTAACCGTTTGTTTAACGGCTACTTTCTCAATTATCTTCCACCGTTTTTCTTTTGATAGTGGCCGAGTTTCTTCAATGATTACCACGTCCCCGTTCTTATATTCGTTGTTTTCGCTGTGCGCCTTGAACCGCTGGGTAACCGTGTAGTATTTTAGGTATTTCGGGTGCTTTTTTTCATGCGAAACAGCCACGACGGCAGTTTTCTGCATTTTGTCGGAAACCACGACTCCTTGGAGCCGGCGGTGTTTTACTTCAGTTGTGGACTTATTTTGTTCCATTATTGTTTTTTTGGTTAAAGCCGAGGAAGGTCATAATCCTGGCAATATCCTTCCTGACCGTACGCATCTCTTTAACATTTTTTACTTTTCCGTTCAAGATCGCGTCTTTCAGGGTCCACAATTTCTCCCGATATTCTACGAGCATTTTCTTCAACTCTTCGGCTGGTTTAATTTTCAGTTGTTGGACTTCTTTTTTATCCATAATTTTAATTTCGGTTTTGGTTTTTGATAACCATTCTGGTTCTCACCGGAAGTTTAAAACCGGCCAACCGCAAAGCTTCTTTAGCGACTTCGGCTGTTACGCCGTCCATTTCAAACAAAATTCTTCCCGGTTTTACTGGAAAGACATAGTGATCAACAGCTCCCTTGCCGCCGCCCATGGTGAGCTCCGGAGGCCGCATGGTGATTGGCTTATCCGGGAAAATACGGATCCAAACCTTGCCCTCTCTTTTAATAAAGTTGCTGATAGTGCGGCGGGCGGCTTCAATTTGCCGCGAATTAATCCAAGCGGCGCTTTCCGCTTTCAGACCAAAACTGCCGAAAGCCAAAGTCGTTCCGCGGGTTTCCACGGTTCTTCCAAGGGATCGGCCCTTCTGCCACTTCCTATGTTTCATCTTCTTTGGAGCAAGCATTTTAGTATTTTCCGCCCGGGGCGGATCCGTCTTTGACGGAAAACGCCTCCATATTACGCTTCGCCGGAGCATTAGCGAAGACGTTTCCTTTATATAGCCAAACCTTTACACCCACGGTTCCATAGGAATTAAACGAGGTGGCCTCGCCGTAATCAATGTTGGCGCGTAAAGTCTGCAGAGGCAGCTTGCCTTTTGCCAGCCATTCCCTGCGGGCAATTTCGTTACCATCCAAGCGTCCGGACAGACGGATTTTCACACCCTGAACTTCCCGGTCTTGCATGGCGCCCTCAATGTATTTCTTCATCGTCCGGCGATAAGGCATCCGTTTTTCCATATCCCAAGCGAGAGATTGGGCCACGTATTGAGCGGAAGTTTCCGAGCGACGTAGCTCTTCCACGGTTAAACGCACTAAAAACTTCGGAGTCTTAGTCTTTCTTTTCGCGAAAAGTTTATTGAGAACCACTTCAACGGCTTTAGAGAGATCTTCAATGCCCTTGCCGCCCCGTCCGATTACCAAGCCCGGGCGGGCTGCTTTAATGAAGATTTTGAAGGAATTATCGGTACCCCGCTCAATTTCAATTTTGACGATTCCGGCCGGGCCGATTTTTTCTTCAACAATTTTGCGGATAACCATATCTTCTTCAAGTTGATTTTTGAAGCTCATATTTTTCGGTATCCACCGGGAGGTCCAGTTGTTGATGATTCCGAGGCGATATTTAAATGGTTGTATCTTTTGACCCATGGTTTTGTATTTTTATTTTATACCGCTCGGCGGTTGAACATCCGCTTGAAGAATCCCGGTTTCGCGGTTTGCTGTTCTCTTTGCTGTTCTTCGGCCTTGGGTTTCACCCGCTCTTTTTTGTGAGCATGTTGTTTCTTGGATGGCGGGTTGATTACGAAGCGATTATTGATTACTTTATCCCCTTCTTTAAGAGTCAGAACCACATGGCTCATTTTCTTATGAATCGGAGTGGCGCGTCCTTGAGCGCGCGGTAAAAATCGTTTGAGCATCGGGCCCTGGTTTACCAGAATAGAAGCAATTTTTAGCTTGGTTATATCCATTTTGCTATTTCGGGCGTTATTTACAGCGGAGCGCAACAATTTCAAAAGCGGCTGGCTGGATCGCTGAACGCGCAATAAAAGTTGCGCCTCCGCTTCTTGGACAGACAAACCCTTGAGGGTATTGGCAATCAACCGCACTTTTCGTGGGGCGATTTTCAGATAATTCAGTTTTGCGGTTGTTTGCGCCATATTTATTTTTTAGCCGGGGCCTCGGTGGATTTAGCGGCCTGAGCTTTAGCCACTTCAGCGGCTTGCTGAGAAGCTTCCAACTCGCGTTGCATTTTGCCACCGTGTTTTACGAATTTCTTAGTCGGAGAAAACTCGCCCAATCGGTGTCCAACCATTTCTTCTTTCACAAAAACTTCAATGTGGGTTTTTCCGTTGTGGACGCCAAAAGTGTGACCAACCATTTCCGGAGAGATTTCCGAAGCGCGGGACCAGGTCCTGATTACTACTTTTGTGCCAGGCTTCAAAGCCGCCACTTTCTTCAGTAGTTTCGGGTCTACAAACGGTCCTTTTTTGCTTGATCTGCTCATATGTTTAAATATTTAAACGTTTAAATGTTGCAACGTTATCGAACTTTCGGCCGACGCTGAATAATCCACTTAGACGACCATTTTTTCGGTTTGCGGGTCTTATGGCCGCCGGTAACTTTACCCCACATAGTTTTCGGACGCTTGGTACCTCTTGGCTGAGCTCCTTCACCACCTCCATACGGATGATCAACCGGGTTCATTGCTGACCCGCGGACGGTCGGGCGGATGCCTAACCAGCGGGAACGGCCCGCTTTTCCAATGTTCACCAAATTATAGTCAATATTTGAAACTTGTCCAATTGAGGCCCAGCCCTCGGCAGACACTTTACGGATCTCTTTTGAAGACAATCTTAAGTCGGTCAACCCCGCTTCGTGCGCCAAAACTTCAGCATAAGCGCCGGCAGACCGGGCTAATTTCGCGCCACCGCCGGCTCGGATCTCTACGTTAAAAACAAAGTAGCCGACTGGGATATTCTTCAGCCGCACCCGGTTACCCGGTTTCAACGGAGCATTTTCCGCGGTCATAATCATGTCACCGACTTTCAAATCTTTCGGGGCGAGAATATATCTGCGGTCACCGTCTTTATATGAAATCAAAGCGATGAACCCGCTGCGGTACGGATCATATTCTATAGTCTCTACTTTGCCGGGAACACCGATTTTATTTTGTAAAAAGTCCACTTCCCGATAAAGTTTTTTATTTCCGCTCCCCTGGTGGCGTACAGTAATCACGCCGCGGTTATTTCGGCCAGAATGACTTTGAATTCTTCGGGTGAGCGCCTTATGCGGTGTTCCGGTGGTCAATAATTTCCCGTATTCAATGCCGGTCATTTGTCTGCGGGATGGCGATGTTGGTTTATAGATTTTCATAAAATTTTATTTTGGTAAAATATCTAGTTTTTGCCCTTCTTTCAGGGTGACAATCGCTTTCCGATATCCGTGTTTGACTCCGGTCATCCGGCCCCAGGTTTTCGGCTTATCTTTCGTATTGATCATATTTACACGCATAACTTTAACTTTATAAAGTCCCTCAACGGTTTTTCTGACCTCCGGAGCGGTTGCCCCATCTTTGACGGCAAAAATATACTTACCCATCTCGCTGAGCATAGTGGATTTTTCGCTGATAACTGGATGTTTAATAATAGTTTTGTCCATGTTATTTAATTTCAGAAATTGCCCTTTGATCCAATAAAATATTTTTATATTTCAGTAAATCTTCAACATTCATGGATTGCACGCTCAAGCTGCGCGCGCGGGCAAGATTCTTAGAAGCGCGGGCCAAGTTCTTATTTTCTTTGGTGGCTACCAAAACTGCCGGTAGCATGTTTTTAATCATGCCAAACAATGCTTTTGTTTTCGGAAGCTGGAGATCCAGGGAATCTACTACTCGTAATTCTCCCTCCGCCAGTTTTTTGGAAAGCACGGAGAATACCGCCGCTTTGGCCATCTTTTTGTTTACCTTTTGGCTGTAGTCGCGATCCTTCTTTGGACCATGGGAAACACCACCACCTTTCCAAATCGGAGATCGGATAGATCCATGACGAGCCCGGCCGGTATGCTTTTGCTTCCACGGTTTTACTCCACCACCTCTGACCTCCCCTCTTCCTTTAGCGTGCGCCCAAGGACTGCGGCGATTGGCGGCTTGCGCCATCAAAACCCGGTGAACCAGATCCGGATTCCATTTGTAACCAAAAAACTTTTCCGGTAAATCTATTTCGCCGATCGCTTCGCCTTTCAAGTTGTAGAGGGAGGTTTTCATTTTAGTTTTTGGTTCTCAATTCAACTTTGTCGCCATTATTTCCGGGCAGGGCGCCTTTTATAAAAACTAATTTCTCATCTATGCGAACTTCAACAACCTTCACATTCGTGAGAGTGGCCCGATTAGTACCCATGTGGCCCGCCATTTTACGTCCGGGTAAAACACGTTGCGGGGTAGTGTTGCCGATAGATCCTGGAGCGCGCTGGCGGTTTTTCTGACCGTGAGTCGCCGGTCCGCCGTGGAAACCGTGCCGCTTAACTACGCCTTGGAAACCTCGCCCCTTAACAGTGCCGCTGCCTTTTACGTAGTCCCCTGCTTTTATTAAATTCAAATCACCCGAATCAATTTTAACGGGCGTTACCGGAACAACTTTCTCTCCGGAATAGACCTGAGTCATTTTCAGTTTTTTGCCTTTGAATTTTTCCATAAGGAACAGAAATTAAATACGCGAACGCAATAGGAAGAATTCTATCCTATTTCAATTAATATGTCTAGAGCCAACCAAAAACCCGCCTTTCAGCGGGTTTTTGGAGTTAAACCATCTTAATTTCTATGTCTACTCCGGACGGCAAGTTCAATTGAGAAAGAGAGGCGACGATTGCTTGGGTAGGATTCAAGATATCAATCAGACGCTTATGAATTCTCAACTCAAATTGTTCACGGGAATTCTTGTCAATAAAAGTAGAGCGATTGACGGTGTACTTCTTAATCTCCGTAGGAAGCGGGATCGGACCCACGACTTCCGCGTCAAATCGTTTAGCAGTATCCACTATTTGACGGGCGGAATTATCAATCAACTTACTGTCGTAAGCTTTAATCTTCAGCCGAAGTTTTTCCTGCTCCTCTTTTTCTTTCTTTTGTTTTGCCATTTGTCTAGGTACTGGGGGTTAGTGTTTAGGTGTCAGGTTTTGGATTACTTTGTAATCTTTAAGACTACACCGGCTCCCACGGTCTTGCCGCCTTCGCGGATAGCAAACCGCTGTTTCTCTTCCAAGGCAACCGGAGCGATCAACTTGACGCCAACCTTGACGGTGTCGCCGGGCATAACCATCTCCATTCCTTCCGGTAGAGTTACATCACCGGTCACATCAGTAGTGCGGATATAGAATTGCGGTTTGTAGCCCTTAAAGAAAGGAGTGTGCCGTCCGCCTTCCTCTTTGCTCAACACATAAACTTCAGCTTCAAAATCGGTATGAGGGTTAACACTGCCTCCCTTGGCCAAAACTTGGCCACGCTCCACATCTTCCTTTTTCAAGCCACGGAGCAAGACGCCCACGTTATCTCCGGCTTGGCCTTCGTCTAATAATTTATTGAACATTTCAATGCCGGTAACCACCGTTTTTTGGGTTGGTTTCAAGCCAATGACTTCAATTTCCTCGTTGACTTTCACTAAGCCACGCTCTATGCGGCCGGTAACTACAGTGCCACGGCCTTCAATAGAGAAGATGTCCTCAATCGGCATCAGGAATGGCTTGGAGGTATCGCGGATCGGGTCTGGAATGAATTCATCCAGGGCTTTAATCAAGTCCAAGATTGGCTTAGCGTCCGGATCTTCTGCGGTTTTAGCCGCCAAAGCTTTAGTAGCGGAACCACGGATAACCGGAGTGGTGTCGCCGGGGAAATCGTATTTCTTCAAAAGTTCGCGGACTTCGGATTCAACCAAATCAATAAGTTCCGGATCATCCACCATGTCACACTTGTTCAGGAAAACCACCAAAGCCGGCACGCCTACCTGACGGGCAAGCAAGATGTGCTCGCGGGTTTGAGGCATAGGGCCGTCAGCAGCGGAAACCACAAGTACCGCTCCGTCCATCTGGGCGGCGCCGGTGATCATGTTCTTAATGTAGTCAGCGTGACCGGGAGCGTCAATGTGCGCGTAGTGACGCTTCTCGGATTCATATTCGGAGTGATGCAAAGCAATCGTGATACCACGAGCTTTTTCCTCAGGAGCATTATCAATATCGTCAACTTTTTCTTCTTTCTTCGCCCAACCTTTCAAGAAAAGGACGTGCGTAATAGCCGCGGTCAAGGAAGTCTTGCCGTGATCAACGTGTCCGATCGTGCCGACGTTTACGTGAGGTTTATTTCTAACGAATTTCTCTTTTTCTGCCATTTTTTTATTTATTTAATGTTTTTGACGACTTTTGCTTAAAGTTTTTATAAGGAAACGTTATATCAGATTGTATATCAAAACGTCAAAAAGTGTCAAGGGCTCGGTCGCGTTGCTTCTCGGACACAGAATAACCCCGTTCCAACGGCGGGGTTTTCTTCGCTCTCGGCGGTTGTTCGTTCGAGATTAACGAACGAGCCAAGCCTGCCTGCCGGCAGGCAGGCCCAACCGCCTCCGAGATGTTCCTCAAACCAACATGCCCTCGCAGCGCTTAGTTAGAAAATAAAAAGCCCCCTATGCGGGAGCTTTGATTCTTATCTTCGAAAGGTCAAGCAGTAGACCTAGCCCAACTACCGGGCCCATAATCCACCAGCAATGGGCGCCATGCTCAGCGTGCATCAGGATACCCCCAACAATCATCGCAAACGTTCCAGGCAAACAGAACATCATACATAGGCCCAAGACTATCAGGATGCACACGCCGCAGGTCTGAAGGAAGATGAGCATGCCACGTCTCCTTAGTAGATTCTAGGAGAGATAATAACATTATTAAAATAAAAAAACAAGCCCCGGGTGGGGCTTGGGTTTCTACTTCTCGCTAATTCTATTTTCTATTTACTAGATTCTATTTTCTGAGTATTTTGGCCGCTTCCGCCATCACTTTCAGTTTGGCTTTAGAAACTTCTTCACTGCGCTCTTTCAGGCCGCAATCCGGCGTGAGCCAGATTTGCGCGGGCTTAAAATATTTCAGCGCTTTTTGGACTCCGGACAGGATTTCTTCTTGCGTTTCAATCCGGTCGGTGTGCACATCCAGCACGCCTAGCCCGATATCTTTTCCGCCGAAGCCGTGGCGATCCACGATCTTCAGCAATTCGTAATCTCGGTTAGCCGTTTCCATGTGAATCTGATGGAACGGTAACTTGATGATTTTCGGCCAGGCCCGATCCAGCGCTTCCATCGTGGAATAGCAGATGTGCAGAATCAGGTAGACTTTATCTTCGTAGCCGCGGACCGCTTCAGCGATCGCCTCCAGATCAATATCCAAATTCTTTTCCTTAGTCGTCAGCGCCGGTTCGTCTACCTGAAGGATTTTCAGGAGTCCGGTTTTCATCAGATCGCCGATTTCATGATTCAACTCTCTCGCCAAATCCATCCGGAAATCGCGTGGGTTTTGCAGATAATAAGAATTCTTCAGCAATCCCCAATCCGCCAACGTAGCCGGTCCGGTAATTGTCGCCTTCACCGGACGGTTACCGGCTCTTGCCTGCGCGCAACAGAATTCACTGACGGTAATGTCATGAGAACGGTAAACCCGGTCGCTGTAGATTACCGGCCGATAGCGCCGATTTTCATATGAGGGAACGAAGTCTCCCAATTTTCCGCCGAATCCGACACCGAAGTAGACTGCCATGTCTTCACGACGGAACTCTCCATCCACCGGAACGGTAATATCCAATTTATCCTGGATCTCAATCCACCTCCGGGTGTGTTCGATGGCAATTTCTTCGCAATCCTCGGGATGCATCTCCACTTTACGAACTTTCGCCCTAGCTTTGCGCAAATCTTCCGGTTGCGGGAAACTACCAACAGCGGAAGTCGGGAAAATCAGTTTCGGACGCCAAACTTTTGAAGTTTCCGGCGTCACCATTTTCGCGGGCGCGGCGAAGGTCATATCTTCAAGACGATCCCGGAATTCCACCAGTCGTTCTACTTTGGCGATGGCATCGTCCCAAGGAAGGAAATGAAGATCGGTGTTCGCGCAGAGGAAAATATCTTCTCGGTCAACGTACTGTTCAATTTTGTTTAGCTTATGACCCAGTTCTTCATCGGTTTCCAGATATGGTTGGCGGGCGTTCATGATTCCCGCGAACAGCTTTTTCCCCTTCGGCAGATTTTGCAGATTCTCAAAGTTTTTTTCGGAATCCACGAAATCCAGCCAGAAGTTATCAAATTCCGGAGCCGCTAGATATCCAATGTGAAGGAAGTTGTACCATACAGCAAGAATCACTTTTGATTTATCCACCCCATCCATCATTACTTTGTGCGCTCCGTAAAAGTCACTCCAGTTGTAGTGATAACCGGAAATTTGCGGCTCTTCAATTCGCACCCAGGCCGCTCCATTGAGGATCGCCTGCTTGATGCGAACATTCATAACTTTCGCGTATTCAATCGTCGTTTCTTCCAGCGGTTTGTCAGTTTTTGTCTGTTTCGCCAGCGAATAAGGTCCCGGAAAACAGACCATTAGCGGCTTTTTCGTAATCACTCTGGCATCGTTTAGATCATAGTAGGCCGACGTTGGTCGTTTGGTGTCCAACTCGCCTTTGATTTCCGGCTGACGATGGAACTGATTAGTTTCAGGAATTCTTACCAGCGTTGAAAAGCCGGCGCAACCATCCAGATCATGAGCGTGATCATACACAGAATCCTGGCCGATGCCGACGTCGGACAAAATATCCGCTCCGGCCTCCTCCAGCTCTTGCAGAATTCGTCTGCTGACCAGATGTTCGGCGCTCAAAACTTCGGTAATGTCAGCTTCACCCTTCTCATACAAGTTCCTTAACTTCCAAAGTTTCTTAGTTTCCGGCCTAGATGAAGAATGGCGATTCCAGCGTCCAACGACTGCAATTTTCATTTGGGAATCCTTTGTTTAGGAACTGCCGAGAGTATGCCACAAAACTAACCCCAGCACAATTTGTATCACGAATAGCTATTGCACCATTTCTATGCGAACTGCATCGCCTGCGCCTGCCTGCCGGCAGGCAGGGCTCTGATTATCTTTGCAAATATCTTTGCCGCAAAATGTGCGGGGTGCTCAATTTTCAAACCACTCGAGTACTCGCGGGGAAAATTGGCAAATAAAAAAGCCCCCAGCTGAGCTAGGGGCTTGATGATTTAAGACTTTGCAGGTTCTACCGGTTCGGGTGGCGGTTCAGTCGGCTCTGCCGGTTCTTCTACTACCACCGGCATTACTCCGGAGATCTTCACAATTGGACAGGCCTTATCTTTGAAGGCCTTCCACATTCCGATTGCCAACTCTCCGACGATCGTTTTCCGTAACGAGGTGATTGCTAAAACAATCAGCAACACGACACCAACAGCGGCGGCGAGTCCGGCGATTCCTATGCCAACCCACATCAATACTGACGGAGAGTATTCTTTAAATCCCCACCAGTAGGTCGCTACCGCTTCCCTGAACGGTAAGTGCTTATCACCCATAAGGGAGCTGACCGACGTTGTAGAGATTATTACCAAGAGCGCCGTCAGGAAGCAGGCGCCAGCGATAAGTATCTTGCCTAGTCCATTTTTCACTTTTGCGCTTAGCGCGATTCCTCCGCCCAGACTAACAAAAAAGAAAATTATTCCCCCGACTATCACTCCTCCTGTGGCCCAAGTTTCATTGCTTGGCATTGAAACTCCCCCAAACCTTGGCGGATTCATCACTGCATGAGTGATGGCATATGGAACAGCTCCTAGCAGAATCCAAGCGGTGAACATCAACATGCCAATCGGTACCACGCTAGCCCAGAAAAGGGCGCAAATGCTGACTTGTTCACCCGGCCATGGTTTCTTTTTTTCACTCCACATGCCGCCGACCAGCTTTACATACAGACTATTTCTATCTAAGACCAACTGTCCGTTCTGGCGATCCACTTTGGTATATGAAAAAACTAAGACACAAAGCGCAGTCGCGACCAGCGGGCCCGTCAAAACCCAGAGCAAACTTGCGAGTGCTAACCGGCCCTCTGCTCCGGCACCCATGATCAACCAAGCATCTACTCCGGCAACAACCAGCATGATCCCGATCAAGAACAATCGCGCGAACTTCATCTCTTTCTCCTATGTGAAAAAACCAAATCAATCTTAAAACATTTTAGGCAAATAAAAAAGCCCTCCGGGGAGGGTTCTTTAAATTCTTGCCGATCGGCGACAAATTTTGCACTGATGGAGCTTTTTTGAACAATCGTCGCAAAGCTGTGTAGAAGCGCCCAACTTTCCTTTGCCGCATTCTAAGCAGACATAAATCATTACTGTTTTATACATCGGAACCTTTTCACACCTTTTGCAGAGCATACTCACTGTGTTCCCCTTAAAAAACTAAAATGATCATAGCACATAAAAATGACCCGTAAAGGTTTAGTCTCTTACCCTCTGTAGAAAGTCCTTATTTCTTTCCTTCCTTAATCAATGCCGCCACGCTGGCCGGGGTTTCTTCGTATGACGAAAACTCCATAGTAAAATTGCCGCGGCCCTGGGTCATAGAACGGAGTTTAGTCGCGTAGCCGAACATTTCTGAAAGCGGCACCTTCGCGTCTACAACTTTGATACCGCCGAGGCGGCCGCTCATTTCATTGATCTGGCCGCGCTTAGAGCTTAAGTCTCCTGTAACATCACCCAAATAATTTTCCGGAGCCAAAACCTGTATCTTCATAATTGGTTCTAGCAAAATTGGCTTAGCTTGCTTAGCGCCTGCTTGGAAGGCCATAGAACCGGCGATTTTGAAAGCGGATTCCGAGGAGTCTACTTCATGGAAAGAACCATCATAGACAGTTACTTTGATATCAATCATCGGAAAACCGGCCACAATACCCCGCGCCATCGCCTCCTCCACGCCTTTTTCAGTCGGCTTAATAAATTCCTTAGGAACTGATCCGCCTACGGTTTCGTTAACGAATTCAAAGCCCTTACCGCGTTCCATCGGTTCCAGTTTCAGCCAAACATGGCCATATTGACCCTTACCGCCGGACTGCTTGATGTATTTACCTTCCGCGTCAGCTGAAGTCTTAATGGTTTCTTTATAAGCAACCTGTGGGCGGCCGACGTTGGCTTCCACGCCGAACTCACGCTTCATGCGGTCAACAATAATTTCCAAGTGCAACTCTCCCATGCCGGAAATAATAGTTTCTCCTGTCTCAGGATCTCCCGCTACGCGGAAAGTCGGATCTTCATCGGCCAAGCGATGCAAAGCCATACCCATTTTCTCCTGGTCAGCTTTAGTTTTTGGTTCAATGCGGATACCGATAACCGGTTGCGGGAAGATAATTTTTTCCAACATCACCGGATCCGAATCCACAGCGCAAAGAGTGTCGCCGGTCGTGGTGGCTTTCATACCGACCAGAGCGCCGATTTCTCCGGCGAAAATTTCGTCAATTTCCTCTCGTTGATTGGCGTGCATTTTTAAAATACGGCCGACGCGCTCCTGTTGTCCCTTGGTAGAGTTATAGAGATAGCTACCGCGTTTCAGCGTGCCGGAATAAACTCGGAAGAAAGTTAAACTGCCAACGAAAGGATCGGTGGCGATTTTAAAAGCCAGAGCGGTGAAGGGTTCTGTATCAACCGGGTGGCGGAAAAGTTCCGTATTGGTCTTTAAATTAATAGTCTTAGTTGGCTTAATATCGGCCGGAGACGGCAAATAATCCACAACCGCGTCCAACATCAGCTGGACCCCCTTATTTTTCAAAGCCGAACCGGTCAATACCGGGATAATTTTCAATTCCAAAGTCGCTTTGCGCAAAACGCGCTTTAGTTCATCAACGCTCGGTTCCTGGCCGTCCAAATAGAGAGCCATGAGAGAGTCGTCATTTTCCACAATTTTCTCAACCAATTCCTTGTGGCGCTTCGTTGCCTCCGCTTTCATCTCTTCCGGAATCTCCTTTTCAATAATATTCGCGCCCTTCTCACCTTCAAAGGCGTAAGCCTTCATCTTGATCAGATCCACCAACCCTTCAAAGTTCGCTTCCAAGCCGATCGGCAATTGAATCGCAATCGCATTCGGGTTCAATCGTTCTTGAATAGACTTTAAACTATCTTCAAAGCTGGCGCCCATGCGATCCAGTTTATTGATGAAGCAAAGGCGCGGCACTCCGTAGTCGTCGGCATAACGCCAATTGGTTTCCGATTGCGGTTCCACGCCGGACACTCCATCAAATACCACAACGGCGCCATCCAAGACGCGCAATGATCGCTTAACTTCAACGGTGAAATCAATATGGCCGGGAGTATCAATCAGGTTGAAGCGATATTCTTTTGTCTTGTCCCCATTCGCATAGCTGGGCACCCAAAAAGCGGTGGTAGCGGCGGCGGTGATGGTGATGCCGCGTTCGCGCTCCTGTTCCATCCAGTCCATAACCGTATCGCCGGTGTGCACTTCGCCGATTTTATGGGAAACGCCGGTGTAAAAAAGTACCCGCTCGGATACGGTGGTCTTTCCCGCGTCAATGTGAGCGATGATTCCGAAGTCCCTAACTTTCTCTACCGGGTATAATCTTGCCATGTTTTATTTTTTGACCAGTCGCTAATCCCTAGTCGCTAGTGGCTATTTTACCAGCTGAAATGCGCGAACGCCCGGTTGGCTTCGGCCATACGATGCATATCCTGCTTCTTTTTGATCGCCGAACCTTCGTTCTTCGCGGTCAACAAAAGCTCCTCCGCCAGTTTCGCGGCCATCGGCTTTCCTTTTTTACCGCTTGCCGCTTCAATGATCCATCGGCAAGCCAAGACAAATTTCCGGTCGGCCCGCACTTCGCGAGGCACCTGATAGTTGGCGCCACCGACGCGCTTGGAAGCCACCTCAACCGCCGGAGTAGCGTTTTCTAAAGCTTTCTCAAAAACTTTCAACGGCTCTTCTTTGGTTTCCTTGTGGATTTTATCAAAAGCATCGTAAACGATTCTTTCCGCGGTGGACTTCTTTCCGTCTTCCATTATGTAATTAATAAAACGGGCAACAGCCACACTGTTGTATTTAAGATCTGGCTTTTTTTCTCTTTTATAATTTACTTTTCGTCTCATTGTAGTTTGTTTTTTTTATTCGCAATATTACCTCTTTAATTCGCGTTACCTGCCTGCCGGCAGGCAGGTTCGCGATTACTCCGCCTTCTTCTTCTTCGCTCCGTATTTGGAACGCTGTTGTTTGCGGGCATCAACACCGGCGGTATCCAAGACTCCGCGCACGATGTGATATTTCACACCAGGAAGATCTTTAACACGGCCACCACGGACGACTACGATAGAATGTTCCTGTAAGTTGTGTCCCTCACCCGGAATGTAAGCGGTGATTTCCATGCCGTTGGTTAAGCGGACGCGGGCAACTTTACGCAAAGCAGAGTTCGGTTTCTTCGGAGTGGTGGTGAAAACCTTAGTGCAAACCCCTCGTTTGAAAGGAGAGGACACGGCCAACGGTTTATTTTTCAGATAATTAAAATAACGCTGCATCGCAGGCGCCTTGGATTTGTAGGTAGTTTTCTTCCTACCGTTTCTGACTAGTTGTCTGATTGTTGGCATACAAACTAATAGAGAACATTCTAGCAAAAAAGCTCGAATGAAGTCAAATTGATAGGTAATCCTACGCTATGCTCAGGATTGCTACTGCTGACCAAATTTTCTGCTTCTTTGAATTGAAAATTTGGATCAGTAGGTAAAAAAAGGGGGACCCTGCGGTCCCCTTACGGTTTATTTGAGCTTTTTCTCTAGCTTTAGGTTTTTTCGATATAGCTTGTTCAGCTCGGCTTGGTACTGGCGCTTCTGCTCGTTCAGAACCTTGAGCATTTTTTGCGTATCCTCTTGGCTCATATGCTCAAAGAATGTGGCTTCAATTTGTGGAGTGAAGTCGTATTCGGCTTCTTCAGTTTTTTGTGTGAAGTAGTACTTGTCTTCTTTGATTGGAGACGGCGGCTCCACATTTGCCTCTGGTTGCTTTACTTCAAGCATTTTCCTACCGGCCATCTCTACGACATATAGCAATTTCTCTCCAACATAGCCCTTAAGATTTGTTTCTTCGCGATAAGTTCCGGAATAAGCGACTTTTCCGTCTTGGAGTAAGAAAAACATTCGCTTTCCCTTTTCTTCCACCGGAATAATGAGTAGTTCGTAGCGCGCTAGTTCTTTAAGTAGCGGCTGAATTCTTGCGGAGTCGCGCAGAGCGTTCTCAAAACACTGGTCGCCGAACACGTATTTCATCGCCTCCACGCCCGACATGTGTCGCGCGCCGGACATTTGAAGCGATTCGGGCTTTATGGACATCTTTTCTGATTCAACGAAGGCCTGCTTCTCCGCATCCCAGCGTGTGTATTTCGTATCTCCACCGGCTTTCAAATAATATTCTTGGGCTATATTTTTCATACGCTCTCCGAATTCCAGCAAACGTCCTGACTTTTCAGTTTCCTGAGTGAGTTTTCCTTGCGCAGCTTTCAGCTCGCCTTCTTTTTTATCAGAGCTCCCCCACCCCATAGCCGCGATGAGTCCGGCAATCACCATGAGGATAGAAATGGAGATGTTCCAGTTCATCGTAGACTTGCTGAGTTCCTTTTCCTTTATCAGATCGCTTTCCAGTTGTGAAATCTTCGCGTTTGCGACAGTCAAAGCAGTATCTGACTGCGCCGCCTGTTCATCACCCACGACTCTGCCTCCTTAGTTGGCCAGGAAGTGAAAATTCGAGTGTGCGCATGCACATCAAGCTCGAATTTATACTTCCTGGTGAAGTTTTCGGATGTCAAATTTACCAGGTGGTGCAAACTCGAGCTTGTTTTTGAATTTTACTCGAGTTTCTACTACCTGGATTCCGCCAATAATTTAGCACACTCGCGCTTTTTCGTCAACTTTATAAACCTTATGAACTTTCTAACTTTATGAACTTAGAATAACCCCGCCGGGCCGGTTAAAAGATGGTAGATGCTACCTATAATAGGAAGGATTAGTTGGAAGCCGAAGAAGATGAATAGAATAAGAAGCCAGAAGCCGTAGCGGGTCAGGAACTCCTGAACTTTATGAAACTTAGTCGGTAGAAAAGCGAAAAGAATACCGGAGCCGTCCAACGGCGGCAATGGGACCAAATTAAACACAGCCAGCAATACATTTATATATACGACGAAATTGAGAAGCAGAATCAAGCTGGTAACTACCGGAATCGTGATGAACGGATAGAGTATCTGTAAAATTAAGCCAAAAACAACGGCGATCAATAAATTGCTGACCGGACCAACCGCGCCGATAATCCCCGATCCCAGTTTTGGATTCTTCAAATTAAACGGATTGTATGGAACTGGCTTAGCCCAGCCCATCACGAAAGCTCCGCCTGACATCACGTAAAGCATGACTGGTAAAACGATAGATCCAAATGGATCCAGATGTTTCATCGGATTCAAAGTGAGGCGCCCCAGATTTTTCGCGGTCGGGTCGCCCAGGCGATAAGCGGCAAAACCGTGCGCTACTTCGTGCGCCATTACCGAAAAAATTAAGACGACTAATTGGAAAACTAAAACCAGAAACTGATCCATCTCACCATTCTAACTTATTTTTTTACAACCGCAAAAGATCGGCGAAGATTTGCAAAACTTGCCCAAGTAGAGAGTCGTTGATATTTGAAGTAGTCGGGAGTGATTTTTCTAGCGTTGGGTATTGCTGTGGCTGTTGGGATTGCTGGCAGGCCGGATCTTGATAGTTTTTAGAGCAATAAGCCATACATTCATCCGGGTTTTTACATCCTCCGGGGCCGCTAAAACTATTTAACGGCTGGTTTTGTTGCTGTTGAGATTGAAGTTTGGATTGCTCCTCTGAATGTTGATTTTGTGAACCGGACTTGGTTGAATCATGCGATTGTAGACGAGATTGCTCTTCTGAGTGCTGCTGCTGTTGATTCTGTTGATACTGCAGGTTGGATTTTTCCGAACTATGAGATTGTAGACGAGACTGCTCTTCTGAATGCTGGAATTGCAATCCAGATTTTACCGAATCGTGGGATTGTGAACCCTGGCCCCCTCCGCCCGGTGGAGCAAATTGTTTGCACTCGTCTGGATGACTTTCGCAATAAGCCTGGCATTCTGCTGGGTTTGTACAGCCCCCTGGGCCACCGCCGGTACCTTGTTGGCCAGACCCCCGGCATTCATCTGGATTTTCTTTGGTGCCACAACGAATAGGGCCACCCGGAAATCCGCCTTGGCCACCACCTTGTTGAAACTGACTGGACATTTTTTCGTCGTGCTGGCGGGAAAATTCCCCATTGTGTTCTCCACTAGACGCGCCAGGTCCGCCCTCACCTTGCCGCCCCTGAAAGGCAGATCGGAAACATTCGCTCATTTGCTGCTCAATCCCACGAGTAGGAAACTTACCTTCCATAATGCCTAGTTTTGCCAAACACTCCTTTACCTCCGGCGGCGCCTGGTCCATCGCGTTCTGAAATTGTTGTTCACCTTCTTTCGCCATTCTTAATTCTTCTTCTGAAATCAACCCGTGTTCTTTGGCGAACGCGAAACAAACTTCTCGATTATCCGGATTTTGGCAAACAGCTTCACATTCATTCTTACCCCTGCAGCCGCCAGGACCCTTACCGCCGGTTTTCCTAGCCATCTCCGCCTCCTTCTTGTTCATTAATCCGTGTTCTTCGGCAAATGCTAAGCATTGCTCAAAATTACTCCCATCCTGGCAAAAAGATTCACATTGCGCCCGGCCACGACACCCTCCCGGTCCTTTGCCGCCGGTTTTCTTCATCATCGCTAACTCTTCTTGGCTCATAAATCCCGCCTTCTCGGCAAAGGCAACGCATTCTTCAAAATGACCTTCTGCTTCACAGTAGGATTCACACTGCGTTTTATTTTTACAACCGCCGGGAGACCGGCCTTGCGCCATAATCTCCATAACCTTTCTGGCTTGTTTCAATTCCTCCGGAGGTAAAAAGCCTGCTTTTTCGGCAAAAGCCAAGCATTCTTCTATATGGTCGCCACCGGAACAATATGCTTCACATTCATTTTTATTTTTACAGCCACCGGGGAGTGTGCCTCCTTGCGACAAAACTGATTGGACTTTCTTGGCTTCTTCAAAGTCTTTTTGGCTCATCAGCTGGTGCTTTTCCGCGAAAGCCAAACATTCATTCATTCTGCTCGTCTCATTGCAATAAGTCTCACAGGATTTCTGGTCTTTACATCCCCCCGGACCGCCGTTCTTTAGCGCCTGCGCCAATTCTTCCAACTCTCCCTCCGATTGATCTGCTAAATTTTCTTCCAAAAGACCGTGCTGCTTCGCAAAAGCAAAACATTGGGAATAATTATCCGGCTTGTCGCAATAAGTTCTGCAAATCGCTTCACTGCCGCAATTACCTAATTCTTTTACGGGATATTTGATATCTTCTTTGGTTGGCGCTTCGGCAGTTGGTATTACCGCGCTCTCTGTAGTCTTTGACGAAGGAGCGGGCGTTGGCGCTGGGATGGGCTCGGATTTTGGTTGGTTCATTAAAATTCCCCTACCGGCGCCGTTGACTAATGGTTTAATTTCAAATTCGGCAATATTTTTTTTACAATCGGTTATAGTCACCTTCATCGCCGGATCAAAATCACTCGGATCAACAAAGGTCACGTTTTCACTGGAGAATTTAGTCGGACACTTTAACTCCCCGCCATATCGAGACCCCTGCGTAGGTTGGAAACTAAATTCCTGGATACCATCAGAATCGCTGATGGAAATAGTAAACAGGCCATTATCAACCTGTTTTTTTACAGAAACCGCGGAATTTAAATTAGTTTGCGCTTGAGCAACCATGCTATAAGAAACAGCTAAACCGGTTAAAACCAGCACCGTGGAAACTAGTAACGCCAAGGATTGTTTAGACATATTGATTAGAATGGATTTTTATAAGTCTTACTAAACGGATTGGTCTGCTCAGCTGGATTAACAATTGGAAGCTGATCGGCAGGGTTTCCTGATGAAGTAATGGTCGGCAGGGTCCCAGTCTGTGACACTTTATCCAATGCTTCATTTGCCTTCTCTCCAGAAGTCTTAGAAAAATTATTCCAAACAAAATAGCCGACTATCACGGCAATCACCACGGCTAAAATAATGATCGCCGTAATCAGCGTTGGTTTTTTGGCTGTGGAATCCCCATCCATTCTATAATTATATAAAAATTTCCCGGTTAGGGGAAATTTTAAATGTGTATAACCCCGTTGTTTAACGGATGTTGCTAATAGAATTTTTGACCGTGTCGTGTTTGGTTTTCAATATGTTACTCAAGGCGCTGAATCTCTGCATTTGCTGTTCCATCACGGTCTGCATCTTGATGAAACGCAGGTCGCTTTGATTGTGCTGGAAAACGTATTTCACGTCGGAACCAAAATTATCAGCGTCATCTTTGGCGAACATCAGCCACCACGGGTGGCCTTGGGCGACATTTCCTTTATCGTCCACCGTGAAGGCGTGATAATAAGCCACCGGAATGAAGCCAAATAATTTTGCCGGACGGCGATAAGTCATTTCTATCTTGTCGGGAGCGATAGTAATAGAACCAATATTTTCGTCAGCTTCAGCGGTCGCTTTCACATTTTTCTCTATTCCGACTATCGCCTCTTTTTTCTCTACATCCCAGCCGCGGACGATTACTGTGGCCTCGCGCTTGTTGACGGTCGGAAGCAGTCTTGGCAGATTTCCGGACTCATTGGGATCATTGTCGGATGAAATCATATTTTTGATGTTGGAGTGGCTGGTGTTGATTGTAGCCGGGGCCGCTCCACCAGATTGAGAATTGAATTTTTCCAGCTCCGCTTTTCCGCCTACAACTTGCAGATCTGGAACTCCATCCTGATCAACGTCTCCAATTATCACTCCCCTTGCGTCAATTTGCACCGGATCGGAGGAGCTGTCCCTCAAATCATATTGAACCGGAATCACTTCTGTCGCTCCGGCGAAAGTTGGTAATAAAAACGACGCGGCAGCCCCAGCAGCTAATAAATAGTTTATTTTGTTCATCTTTCGATTATATCAGATAGCGTCGTTGTTATCACGCGCGAAAACCGCTGACCACTTGGAGGTCAGCTCAATAATAGCTGTGTCGGGCTATTTTTTAATCCGATTCCACAAGTAAACAACCAATAGCGCTAAAACTGCCCAGACAAGAAGAATGGTCACCCAAAAAACAAAGCCCAAGCCTCCATAAGCCCAACCGTTCATCATCTGCATCATGTTGTACATATTTTTTATTATAGCACTTTTTATTTAATGACTATGATCGGCCGCGTCATAAGTGCCGGAAAGTACTGCCGGATTTTCTTCCCCAGTCACTTCCAAAATTCCCCAAGCTCCCCGCTCGATTCTTGCTAATGCGTGATCCACAAAAGGATATTTACCCGGAACGTTGAGAAGTGATTCCGTTATTGCCGCTCCCCCGGCCGGCACTATTGTTGTTTGGACGTTCTTGAATAGCGCCCCTCCGATTGAAGCTTCCGGATAAACAGTGTCAAATATTTCTCCGATGATATGGAAAGAAGAAATCAGATTCACTCCACCGTTACCAACGAAGAATCTAACTCGGTCCCCCACCTTCGCCTTGACGTTGGTAGTCAACGCCGAGGGCTTGCCGTTGAAAACTATATATTCCGGGCGCCCATTCAACATTTTTACCGCGTCAAAAATTTGCAATCCCTTTTTGCCGATATCGCCTGTCGTGTAGAGCTCGCCCTGCATCACATAAAATTCTTTATCAACCCTTGTTAGACCACCGATCGGTTCAACCAAAATCAAACCATACATACCATGCGTGTCATGCGTTGCGACGTTTGGATGAGCGCAATGATAAACATATAGCCCTGGATTTAACGCTTTGAAGGTAAAAGTTTTTGTCTCGCCCGGATCAACATTAGTCAGAACGGCGCCACCACCAGGACCGTTTACTGCATGCAGGTCAATATTGTGAGCATGAATGCTGGATGGGTCATTGGTTAATGTCAGCTCAACCTCGTCCCCTTCGCGAACGCGTAAAAACGGACCCGGAACCGTTCCGTTGAATGTCCAGTAGTTTACGAAAGTACCGGGTGCGACTTCCGCTATCACTTCTTTAGTGGTTAGGTTAATTTTCACCTTTTCCGGATAGGTTCGTTCAATTGGAGGAGGAATATCATTCGGATTGCGGGCTATGTTTTCCACTTTTTCCATCTTGGAAAAATTTTTTAGGAAGGCAAAGGCGCTTTTGAAGGGCAGAGCCGGGCCATCAGACGGCCCAAAGGTGGTGAGGAAAGCGGGATACTCAAAGGCCTTGGGAAATATTTTTGGCCCAAACATAATCGCTACGAGACCGACAACGGCTACAATGCCAAAGACCGCTATTTCGGTCCGGTAATATTTCTTCAGCAGTAGAAAGGCCGCGACGCTGGCAAGGATCGTTAGAATCAACCAGCCCCAAAGATACACCATCACGAACTCAACCAAAGTTAGAAATGCCATATTTATTCAGTGAAAAATTTTGTTTTTTCGCCTTTCGACAAGGCGTAGATTGTTAACGGACCGGACTTTACGCCGCCCATTCCGGGAGACCCAGCCGGCATTTCCGGTAAGGCGATGCCGTCAATCTCCGGTTTTTCTGCAAGCATTTTATTGATTGCCGCAACCGGCACGTGGCCTTCAACGGCATAGCCTTCCACGACGGAAGTGTGACAACTTTCCATATCGGCTGGTATCTGAAACTTTTTCTTTAATTCCGTACGATTTGTTGTTTCTACGACCGTAACCTTAAAATTGTTTTTTCTTAGGTAGGTGATATATCCCACGCAGCACCCGCAAGTGGGAGATTTATAGACGGTTATGCTTTGTCCGGATGAAGGACGGGGCGCCAGGAGAACAAAAGCCGATACTACTATCAGTATAGCGCCTAGGCCCAACAAGAATGATTTTTTGTTCATCTGATTTCAATTTAAAAATGCCCGCTCGACTGAAGCGGGCATTGATTTGTAATGCAAGCAACGCGGAAATTCCGCGCCAATCAATACCCTAAAGACAGATGGGGGTCACGTTTCTCATGCAAAGTAAGCCAATCAAAAAACTTCAGCCGGGAAACGCTCGGTATTTCTATCCGAAAATTGGCATATCTTTTTGTCGGAACTTGGAGCGCTAGACTATTTTTAATTACAAAAAGGAAAAGCAGAATGCTGGTCGCAAAAAGCCAACTCATTAATCCGGCGCTGTTTGGCACTTGCCAAAAATCCCTTAATCCGGAAATACGGTGGAAGGTGGATGCCCAGAAATTTCCTTCTGCCGGGCAGGCCGATTCCGACATCATGGAAATCGGACAGCGTCCGTTGGATGCCGTGTGATCTGTTTCGGTGATAAAGAAACTAGCCGCCAAGGTTAAACTCAGGGCGAATAGGATAAAAATTGATAGCGTTTTAGTCACCTTTTCAATATATATCACAAATGTTTCTTCTTCAATAAGATCGCGTTGAGAGCGACAATCACGGTGCTTAGCGACATCAACAGCGCTGCGACCGCAGGCTGCAGCAGGATTCCTTGGCCGGCGAGTACGCCGGCGGCTAGCGGCATAGCGACGACATTATATCCGGTAGCCCAAAAAAGATTTTGGATCATTTTTGAATAAGTTAATTTAGAGAGCCGAATTATTTTCACGATATCCCGGGGATCGTTTTTCATGAGGATAATTCCGGCGGATTCTATCGCGACATTAGTTCCGGCGCCGATCGCGATTCCTAGATCAGCTTGGGTAAGGGCGGGCGCGTCGTTGATGCCGTCTCCCACCATCCCGACCCTCAATCCCCTTTCCTGGAGCAACTTCACTTTAGCGCTTTTTTCTTGCGGTAAGACGCGGGCAAAATATTCATCTATGCCGAGTTCTCCGGAAACCCATTTGGCGACATTCTCGCTGTCTCCGGTGATCATCGCGGTTTTGATGTTTAGTTTTTTAAGCGCCGCGACAGCTTCCCGGGATTCTTCGCGGATCAGATCGGCGAGCGCGATCGCGCCAAGAACAGTAGAACCCTCAAGGACATAAATAACGGTTTTTCCTTTTGAACCCTCATCCGCGAGCTTATTTTTCAAATCTCCAGGCAGAGCCGCTTTAGCATATTCCAGCATCGCTTCGCCGCCCACCAGAATTTCCCGACCGTCCAAAACTCCTTTCACGCCCCGACCGGCAATCCTTTCAAAATTATTGACGCTACTCAGCCGGATTTTTTTCTCATTCGCCCTCTGAACTATCGCTTTTGAAATAAAGTGCTCCGACCGGGCATCTACCGCCGCCGCCAGCCGTAAAACTTCCTTTTCGTCCACCGCGCCGATCGCCCAGATGTCCGTCACCCCATATTCACCTTTCGTGAGAGTGCCGGTTTTATCAAAAAGAATCACATCAACAGACCGCGCAGATTCCAAAGCGATTCTTTGCTTGACCAAGAAACCGTTTCGCGCCGCCAACGTAGTAGATATAGAAGCGACCAGCGGGACGGCGAGTCCTAGAGCGTGCGGACAGGCAATCACCAGCACGGCTACCAATCTACCGACCGCGAAACCAAGATCGCCGTTGACCAGCATCCAGGCCGTGAAGGTGATAATTCCGCCGGACACGGCGATCAGTGTGAGATAAAACGCCGCGCGGTCGGAAAGTATCTGTAGCCGGGATTTAGAGGCCTGAGCTTCCGCCACTAATCTCATCACTCCGGAAAGAAAAGTCGCCTCTCCGATTTTGGTAACTGTAATTTTCAAAAATCCGTCGCCATTGACCGTGCCGGCAATTACTTCGCTATTCGGCTTTTTAGAAACCGGGGCGGATTCGCCGGTGATCATTGATTCATTGACCTCCGCTTGTCCTTCACTCACCACGCCATCGGCTGGAATTCTTCCTCCGGGCCGCACCGACACAATGTCGCCAATCTTCAGTTCAGCAATTGGCACAATCTTTCCATCCGAAAGTTCCGCGGTGTCCGGCAGAAGCTTGGAAAGTTCCTTTAGCGCCCCTTGCGCGCTACTAACCGAACGCATCTCCAGCCAATGTCCGAGTAGCATCACCGTTATCAAGGTCGTCAGTTCCCAAAAGAGTGTTTCTCCACCGAAGAAAGTTGAAAACACGCTGTAGGCGTAGGCGGTAGAGATCGCGATCGCGATCAACGTCATCATGCCCGGTAGTCGCGACTTTAGTTCTCGCGTGGCGCCCTTGATGAATACCCAACCGCCGTAGAAAAATACAATCGTCCCGAGCGCGAATGGCGCGTATTGAGAGCCCGGGAATGTCCAAGAGGAAAAGTTCAATGCCACTACCGGGATAGTGAGCAGTAGACTCACCCAGAATTTTTGTAAAAAAGCGGTGGTATTGTGACCGGCGTGCTTGTCCGGGCCCTGCTTTCCATGATTAGCGCGCCGTCCTTCTTGGACAGGAATTAAATTCATTCCACATTCCGGACAAATTCCTGGTTGCTCTCGTACGACTTCCGGATGCATCGGGCAGGTGTATTTCATATTCAAAGTTTAGAACTATTATTGAAAAAAACAAAAAACCGCCCCATGCATTTCTGCACGAGGCGGGCTACTTACTTCTTCATCATCTCCATCAGCTGAGCGGTGGTGATCAGCTCAAACGGGACGCCGACTGCCGCGCTGTACTTCGCCAGATGGTCGCCTCGCGCCCAGCCGCGATCGCAGACGTACACCTTGCCGCGGCCGATCACATACACCGCCTTTTCGGCGACGTACTGCTGGCCCGGTTCGTGCTCACTCGCGCTGGTAAGGCAGTGGGCCCCGAGATATCCCCGGTGTTCGGTGACGAACTTCCAGAAGGAGTCTTGTTCGCCCATCGTGATGAACAGCTCGCCCTCCTCCAGTTCGGCGGCGATCCTCTGCAGGTCACCCGTATTCAGATCGCCGTAGCCGAGCTTCTCACCCTGCTTGTTGTACCAGCCAGCGTTGTGGCCGAACTCGCCCTGATGCCTCAGCTGGCCATGGCGGAGACTGAACAGTGGCTGCTGACCCGCCACTCTCACTTCCGGTCGATACATCCCCTTCGTGAGTCGGTTCATCGTTGTTTCCTTTCGGGTTAGTGGTTGCTAGACAATCTTCATCCAGCCCGTACGGGTCCTCGTGCAAAAGAAGCCCTCCACCTTCGTTGCCTTGTGTGGCCCTTCGTTGCAATCCCACCCTTGAAACATCCAGCTTTCTCCATTCCCGGATTCTCGCTCCAAAGCGGAAATGATAACCTTTCTGAAGGTCCCTATCTCAATTGCTCCGGCGACGAATTCCTGAACCTCGAAATCCACCGTGGCGCTGTCGGAGTTCTTCGCGAACAGCGCCATCATCACGTCGAACTTCGACGGTCCATTTACTATCTTTAGACGCGACGATGCCATACGGCACCTCCTCTCAAAGAACTAAATCCAGTTTAGGCCGGATTTTTCGCCTTTTATCCCTTCAGGGACAACCCACCCATACGGGCAGGAATTAAAGGCATTTTAGCATATTTGTACCAAAAAGTCAAGTAAAAGAAAAAGCCCCTAACCGGGGCTGTTCTTTTTTAATCCGAGAGTGACCGAACAAAGACTTTCAAACATCGCGGCCGTCGGAGTGGGATTTACTCTGCCTCGGTCGTCGGGGTGTTTATGTTGGAGTTGGTCGGAAAAATGCTTTTCCAAAATTTCCAAAACTTCCACCACTTTTCCTTTATCGCAGGCGTGCAGGAGAACGTTAGCTACGTCGTAACCCATATTCGGGTAGTAATTTTCAAAGACGCGTAGCGCCCGCGCATAGTTGTCGCCGAGCTTTTTTTCCAGTAATGATTGGAAATCTACCCACGTAATTTTCACCAGCAATCTCCCAAAAGGACTGCTAATAATTTAGCTAATCAAAAATCGGCTGTCAATTTCTATCGGTGAAATTTCGGGCGGCGGGAGGCGGAGGGGCCGAAAGAGCCACCGGGATGAGGGCGAGAAGGGCCGCGATTCTGGCGAGGTCCACGGCTGAAACCGGGTTTCCCACTAGTCGGACGCGCTCCACCAAAGCTGGGGCGAGATCCTCCAAAACTAGGACGTTTTCCGCCAAAACCACCGCGTCCATGTGAGGAAAATCGTTCTTCATCTCTTGGAATAAATTTGGAAGCTCGGGCAGGAGGAAGCTCTGGCAAAGGAGAAATTGGAAGCTGTTTCTTGATTAAGTACTCAATAGAACGTAATTCCCCCCTCTGATCGGGCGTCGCCATGGAAATAGCGTGACCGGTCGCTCCGGCGCGGGCGGTGCGGCCGATGCGATGCACATAGTCGTCGGTATCGGTTGGCAAATCAAAGTTGATGACCAATTCAATACCAACTACATCAATGCCCCGGGCGGCGATGTTGGTGGCCACCAGAACCCGATATTGCCCCTTTTTGAATCCATCCAGCGCGGCTTTACGCTGGCCAACCGATCGGTTGGAATGCAATTCAGCGGCCGCGTGGCCCATATCAATAATATTTTGAGTTAATCGCTTCGCGCCATATTTCGTGCGGGTAAAAATCAAAGTTGAACCGGGATATTGCTGGAGCAGTTTTTCCACTAATTGGACTTTCTTTTCTTTCGGGACGATAAAGATTTCTTGCGTAACTTTATCGGCGGTGCTTCCGGCGCGCGCTACCTCAATGCGAATCGGTAATTTCATGTGAGTGGTCGCCATTTTCATAATTTCCGGAGGCATCGTGGCGGAGAAAAGCATTGTTTGCCGTTCAGCCGGCAGGGCGGCAAAAATTTTTTGAATTTGCGGCGCGAATCCCATATCCAACATCCGGTCGGCTTCGTCCAGCACCACAATCTTCACGTCTTTTAAGTTAACGGTTTTTTGGGCGAGATGGTCGTTCAGCCGTCCCGGGGTGGCGACAATAATCTGCGGGTTGCGGGCCAACATCTTCAACTGCGGATACATTGATACTCCGCCAATCAATACCACCGTTCGCAATCCCATACCTTCGGCGGCTTGGCGGATCGCTTCGTCCACCTGGGTGGCTAGTTCCCGGGTTGGGAGCACCACTAATCCCCTGCCCTTAATTTGCTGAAGACGTTGGATCATTGGAATTCCGAAGGCCAAAGTCTTGCCGGTGCCGGTTTGGGCGATGCCAACCAAATCTTTCCCCTGGATGGCGGCCGGAATTGCTTGCTGTTGAATTGGAGTAGGATTTTCATACTTCAATTTAGCCAGTGTGTTCAAAAGGTTTGGCGCGATCCCTAGTCCCGAAAATCCCTGCTCGTTATTCATTAGGTAAATAGAGTATCATATTTGCTTAAAAATTGCAACAAAAAAGACCGCGGTGATCGCGGCCTATGTAAGATTCTCACCCTTTAAGATTGTTTTGGTTTCTTCCACTTCTACCAACTTTTTTGTCTGTTCGCTTCCCGTCTCCGTTTTCCAAATTGGCTTAATCTCGCGAAGCGTTATCTGGCAGGATTGAAAGCTAATCTCGCCATACGATCCCTGCTTCGGATATTCCTTGACTCGGTTCTCCACAAACGCCGCGGATTCCTCAATCGCCAGCGTGTAAGATTCTGATTCAAATTCATAATCAATCCTTCGCTCTTTCGGTCCGCTATCGTTGTGTACCTCTTCCCACAGCTTCATCACGCCAACTAATTGGAATTTCATCCCCTCCTCTTTTCTTGAATGAAACTAGAGCTATTCTAACACTCCTTACTTACTTTTCAACTGCTTTGAACTTTCTTAGGTCTCTCAAAACTTCTTCAGCGTGTACCTCCGGTCTGACTCGTTCATATTTTTTGGCCACTTTTCCGGTCGGATCAATCAAAAATGACGTCCGCAGGGTTCCCATAAATATCTGCCCCACACCTGCCCGCCGAGATTGGAATCTTTTTTCCGCCCAAACTCCCCATTTTTTGATGGTGTTTCTCTTTTCATCGGAAAGCAGAATAAATGGAAGCTCATATTTTTCAGCGAATTTAGCGTGGCTTTTTACCGAATCACTGCTGATTCCGAAAACTTGAATGCCCAGTTTCTGGAACTCCGGAAAATTATCGCGAATCATGCAAGCTTCCTTAGTGCATCCGGGTGTATCATCTTTCGGATAAAAATAGACCAGCACCCATTGGCCTCGGTAATCAAGCAAGTTATGGATTTTTCCGTTTTGATCCGGCAGTTCAAAATTCATTTTTTTTAGCTTAGCACTAATCCAAACAATCTCCTTATTCCACTATTCGCGCGAATAAGGTCATAAGGAATTCTATTTATCGCTGTAGGTTGAATAATCCAGGGTCAGCTCCTCCCCTTGCCTAATTTCCCGCAAGCTGTGGAAGACCAGATTTTTGTCGCAGACGACATTCGGATTTTCTCCGGAGTGATTGATGAACCAGCCGATTGTAATGTCGTTGAAATCCTGCGGGCAGATATATTTATCGCCGCGAATCACGCAAAAGTCGTCGTAAAGTTTTTTAGTTTCCACATCCATTCCTACGAGTTCCGATTCTTTCAGCTTGATCATTTTCACGTCGTCATCGCCGAAAAGATTGGTGTTAGCCGGAATATCTTTTATCGCAAAAACCCCAACGCCGCTGATCTTGGAGGGCATCAGCCGAGTCCAAACGTTTTCGTGCGGCCATTGTTCCATTTTCTGATTTTACCATTGAAAAAGCCCCTCAACAATGAAGGGCTTTTAAATTTCGTTGGGGCACTTTGTGAATTCGCACTTCGGGCCAGTACGGCCGACATACGAACCATCGGGGCACATCTTCGCTTCCATTGTGCAGGCTATCCCGTCAGGAATTCCGGGCTTATAACTCTCGGCAAGCTTCGGGGCGATGAATCCTTGATACATCAGGAACAGGCCAACTAGAAAGACGACGATCTCTCCCACGATGAACCATCTCACGGTTCGTTTCTTTTCAATCATATATTTCACCGCCTCGGGGAAGAACATTCGCGCGGTCCCCTTCAATAGCATGGACCAGCTAAGAATCGTGATTGCGATCCGCCAGTCGGCTACCCAAATGTTGTGGCTGACTACCATCAGCGCGCCGAGAATCACGAGCATGAATCCGGCAAAGAACATCAGCCCCGGAATTTTTGTGACTTCTATCTCCATCTCTATCATTTTCCGGTAGCGTAGCAACATAGCCAACGAAGCGATTACCGCCACTAAACCTATTACCTTTGCGAGAAAGATTGATGTTTCCATTTTGTTTAAGCTCCTTGGAACTAATTATAGCTTAACCCACTAGAGATTAAGAATGCGAACCGGGGCGCAAGCGGCGCCGAATGAGTTCGGGAGCGGTCATTAATTGGCCAACTCTTTGCCTGCCAGTATCAACTTCTTCAATCTCTCATCCATATCCTCTGTGATTGTCAGGTGTCGAGGAAATAGATTGTCCATTGCTACATCTTCGCTATCCGCCGGTAGGATAAACACATTTCCGCTTTCCGGATGATTTCCAAAAACAACCTTAATTCCTTGGGATCGGAACTTTTCCAGCAACTCATCGATGGGAGTGGTGTATTCTGGGTATTCTTCCGCCGCCGCTTTTAGCTTGGAATAGGATTCCGGATTAACTCCCGGAAAGGGCAGGCTTTCGTGGGACTCGCTTAATTCTTGAGCTAGAGCAATATATTCTTGCTTTTTCTTTTCTTTTATTTCCTGTTCCTTATTTTAAATAAGCTCAGCAATACGGTCTCCAGAAGAACTTTTTTCTTCCGGTGTCATCATCTCCTCAGCCCTTTGCTCTTCTTCCGGCGATGATTGCGTCGGTTGTTCAGAGTTGTTCATAAAATTACTTTATCACAGAATCGAACACTGCAATTAAAGCCCTAAAATAAAAACGATGGCGCAGGTGGCTAACACGGCCGCAGACATCACTATCGGTAGCCACGCGCTAGGTTTTTTTATCACCGAGTTCATATTTATCCTTTATTTTTATTATCAGCTTCCGGCCGTTGTAATATCTTGTTATATAAAGTAAGCATTTTATCTATCATCACGTCGGACTTAAATTGTTTCGCGGTTTCTCGCGCGTTTTCCGCCATCCGGAGCCGCAATTCGGAATCCTTTAGCAAGAGTTCAATTTTTTCTCTGGCCTCCTCAATAGTTTTTACAAGAAATCCGTTCTCCATGTCGCGGATAATTTCGGGCGCGACGCCGACCGGAAAACTGATCGGTACTAATCCTTGCGACATCATTTCTATTAAGCTCAACGAAAATCCTTCATAACGCGAAGTCAGTAGAGCGATGCCGCCGGCATAGTTTTTCAACAAGGACGGAATAGTATCTTTGATTGCGTTGGCGGCTACCGTATGGTTCGGAATGCCGGTCCGCATCCACTGCAGAAGTTTTTGTCCCTGGGAAATTACCACTGAAAGCTTCGGAACTTCCGGAAATTGATTATATAACCAGATTAGCCGGCCGATACCTTTAAGTTTTAAAGTGAACGGGTCTTCTCCCATTCTGCCAAGAAAAACCAGCGCGGGGTCTTTCGCGGGAATAAATTGCTTATCATCAAACCAATAATCTTCTATGGCGTTATGGATCACTTCTATCTTCTCGGCCGGGATACCGATACCAACCAAGTCGTTTTTTACAATCTCGGAAGTGGCGATGATGAAATCGGCGTGCTCCGCCGCGTATTGTTCAATAGAGGCAATATCATGAAGCGGACGGAGGGTTTTTAATTCAACCTCCTCAATCACTCCATCATTTTTCAAACTTCGGAAAATATCTCCGCACTCATCTTCTATTAAGTTCGTTTTCGGCACGGCCCGCAAGAATCCAATAGTTGTAGATCCAAAATGAGAAATGACCGGCTTTGAGAACCGGAGAAAAGCCAAGGGCGTGTAGGTGGTGCCTTGGATTATGTCGTGACGCAATATCTCGTCACGCTTTTCCATCAGCGAATAAAAAAAGAGGATGTTGTTGATACCCTTAAAATGCACCGGCGCGTTGGTGAGTTGGAACTTCGGATAAAAATCATTCACCTCCACCCCTTTCTCGCGCAACTTCGCGGCAATCAGATCATTGATAAAATTCGCGCCCGTTCCGATTTTTTCAGTGCTGTGAATGTAAGCGATTTTCATTTTTAAAATTATAACTTGGCGAAAGCGCTAATAGCTACCTCCGAGCGTCATCTCTTGCTGTAATTTGAATGGTCCGACAGCAAACCCGCAACTTTTATTTGATGATTTCACAAAAAGTGAAAATTTGCGGACGGGGAGGGATTCGAACCCTCGGTACCTTGCGGTACATACGCTTTCCAAGCGTACGCACTAGACCACTATGCGACCCGTCCGTATTAACTTTTTAACACTAAACGCTTTTCCAAACACTCTCAATGATTGATTGAAGCTTCAAGAATTTATCTTTACTACTGATCCTGACTTTAAAGGTTCCCAGCGGGCTATGCCTGAAAACTAAACTTCTCGGCTTAAGCATTATAACTTTCTGGAATTGCGCAATCGGAATGCCCGTTTTGCGGCTCCACACCCGCATAACCTTTTCCTTATCCAAATCGGGATAAATAAAGAGCTGACCTCTGACCTTACTGAAATCAACTTCAAGTTCTTCTTTCAAGAACTTGATAAACAAGGCAACGATCTGCGGATCAGAGTTAGTAAGCTCAATCGCGTAGATAAATGTGTTTTTGTAGCGGGGATCTTTTCGTAGTTTCGTCCCCTCACCTACATACAACATCGCTCCGGCTATTCGCAATTCTTTTGAGGTCATCACCTGCTATTATAGCACGTGCGACCAACTTAATGAACAACTTCCCTGGACTTGCCCAGGGCTTGGTTTTTCAACGAAGCCGTGGAGCAAAGTCTTTTCATAGAATAAATAAAAATCCCGCTTTATTCAAGCCGCGCCCCCTCACCATTTATTACGGCCTTATTCGCCCGAATAGTGTAATAAGAAAATTTCTGATATACTTTCGACTATAAAAAATAATATGAAACAAACAGAAAAGATTTTGAAGGCTTTGGCTAATCAGCGTCGTTTGGAGATCGTGCGCCTTTTGAAAAAACGCAGACAGGCTACCGTCGGAGAGATCGCCGAGGCGATAGACCTTTCCTTCCGGGCCACTTCTCGGCATCTGGGCGTTTTACGCTCGGCGGAAATTTTGGACAAGAAACAGCAAAGCTTACAGGTTTGGTATTTTATATCGGACCAGTCCAGTTCCATCGCTAAAGCAGTCATCCATTTGATTTAGTTACGGCCTTATTCGCCCGAATAGTGTAATAACAAGAAGTGGTAGTAAAATCCCCGCTTTTGTGAAGTCTGATATAATTTAAATTATGAAAAAGAAAATAATAATTATTGCGGCGGTTTTGATGGCCATCGGCGTAGCGGTGTTCGGATATTGGACAATCGCGCCAATATTCATAAATAAAGAAGTAAGTGAGTCGGAGCCGATAGCGGAGCAAGCCACTAAGCCGATGATCGCCACGGCAACGGGGAAATTCACCGGCATTACCTATCATGAAGCCGAGGGCACGGCGAAGGTCCTGGAAAGCGGCGGGAAAAAGTTTATTAGATTTGAGGATGATTTTAAAGTGACCAACGGCCCGGATCTTTTTGTTTACCTTGGAAAAAATGGAAAATACGACCCCGCGGCTAATCTAGGCGCTTTGAAAGGAAATATCGGTTCGCAAAATTATGAAATTCCGGAGAGTATTGACTCCGACGAATATGACTCGGTGTGGGTTTGGTGCCGAGCTTTCAGCGTCGGCTTCGGGGTGGCGGAATTGAAATAGGATGAATCTCGGCAAACTTTTTTACGCGCCCGACCGGAAAACCTGGCGGAAGTGGCTGGAAAAGAATCACGCCAAGGTCAAAGAGATTTGGCTGGTTTATTACAAAAAAAGTTCCGGTAAGCCGAGGGTGGAATATGGCGACGCGGTAGATGAAGCGCTCTGCTTCGGCTGGATAGACAGCACAGTGAAAACGATAGATAAAGATCGTTTCGCCCAGAGGTTCAGCCCACGCAATCCGAAAAGCGACTGGTCGGAGTTGAATAAAGAAAAGGCCCGCCGACTATTCAAGGCCGGGTTGATGCATCCTGCCGGGATTGCCGTCACTAAAGGCCATCATAAAGCCGAAAACGCCGGGAAGATAATAATTCCCAAATGGCTGGAAAAGATTATGAAGAAAGATATGCGGGTTTGGAATAATTTTAAAAAATTCCCTGAGCACTACCGCCGCATCCGTATCGCCTGGATTACCGCTTCCGCCTGGAACGCCGGCCGCAAAACCCGCCTAGCCTATTTCCTAAAAATGACGGCGAAGAATAAGAAGTATGGAATGTTGCAGTAGTTAATTCGGGAAGAACTTCAGCAGTTCCCTACCAAGTTTTGGTTCGCCACGCTCAGGGCTGGGGTGGCAGCCATCGGAAATCGTCTCCGTATTTTGCGGCGTCGCGCCGTCGGAAGGAATTTGGTCGTCGGAAATTAAATCACCCACATCCGGACCCGTTTTCGCTCGACCCTCACCAACTAAACGATCGGCCAGCATCTGTGCTCTTAATGGGCCGTTTTTGCCGGTAATTCCGCAAACATGTGGCTCTACAAAACCATTCAAGCCGGAAACATAAATAGTTATGCCGGGAATCCTTCGTTTGACTTCATCAATCACCGAGATTGAAGCGGCATAACTGGCCGCGTCCGACTCAGTGGCCCGCAAGCAGAGAGAAAGCCATAGATTTTTTGCTCCCGGATTGGCGGCATTCATTGCATCAAATTCTTTCCAGTATTTTGAATTAGAATCTTTCAATCCGTTAAACCAAGATACCGGGGTGCCGCCGCCATAGGTTGTGTTTTGTAGAGGACGCCAGATGCGCTTCCCGCCAATCGAATAATATCCCTGCACGGTGTCGCGGCTGTTTGAACAACCGACAAAACCAATGGGACCGGTGAGAACTCCGCTGGATGGAGGTGGAGTGGTAGGAGGAATGGTTGCCGGAGGAGTGGCGGTAGGCGGAGTTGCCGGCGGCGTGGTTGTTACCGGAGGATTTGGTGAAGGGATAGGAGCGGGTTTGCTATATTCCTTACCGACGAAAAACACGCCACCTATCAGGAGAGCAATAAAAGTTACTAAAGCCAGAAGACGAACTTTAAGCATTGTAAAAATATTTTACCATATTGATTTACGTGAGGCGTTGATAAAAAAATCCCCCGCCACAACTTCGCAGATGTTGGCGGGGGACTGGGAAAAATTTGTTAACTTCCGGAAGCGCCGGGCTCTTTCTTTTTGCCGGGCATTGCCGTGGCGGCTTCGGCTCTCAGCTTCTTTTCCATCTCTACCATCTGGACATTCAGGTTTCCCTGAGCTTTGATGACTGCCTTACTGCCGTCGATACCGGCCTGCTTGAGAGCAGAGATGTATTTCTTGTAGGCAGGAGATTCATAGTAGTCGACGATCGTCTTTAGATCATCAGAAGTCATATGCTCGGCGACTGCTTCGTCTTCTACCTTCTCTATCTCATCCTGAAGTTTTACATCAAACTTGAACATCAGAAGTTCTCTTTCCGCCTCAAGCTTGTGATCAAGACAACATCTACCTGCCACCGGAGCCAACAGCTCACAATCAGTAACAGCAGCCTCTTTGCTAGCGCGCGCCTGAGCGCGTCCGGCTGTTACACCCGAAGCCACCAACAACCTCGCCATCAGCACCCGCTTGTTAGAGTCCACAGCTTCTCCTTTGTAAAACGAGTTGTGAAACGTCCGGCTGGGATTATAGCAAAGCGCGATAAAAATGTCAAATGTAACAAAAATAACGAAATCTGGTAGAATATTAATAGTTTTTTAAGAGAGAAATCGATGGAGAAGCCAACACGAATGGAAGTTTTGAAAAGCGCCGAAGATGAATCGGTGAATTTTGTCTTCAGTGGTGAATTTCCGGGATTTGTGGAAGCCCGTTATGTGCGCCGGTCACCGAAATATTTTGCCATTTACCTTTCTTCGCAGACCGGTTGCAAGCAGGGCTGCCGGATGTGCCATCTGACCAATACTAAGCAGACTGAAGCGATGAACGTGGATTCCGGAATGTATATGCAGCAGATCCGCACGGTCTTTAAGCACTATGACGAGCTTTGCGCCGCTGATCCGTCCAAGAAAGCCGAGATCGTGCATTTCAATTTTATGGCCAGAGGTGAAGCATTTGATAATTCCAGCTTTCTGGAAAACGCGAAGCCCCTGTTTGATTTTATGGGAGAGGAATCGGCTAATCGCAATCTTTTCCCGCGATTCCTAATCTCCACGATTATGCCCAAGAGTTTGATTGGTAAATCGCTTTCCAAGATTTTTCCGATTATCCATCCGGAAATTTATTATTCCATCTACAGCGTCCGCGAGGAATTCCGGAGGAAGTGGTTGCCGAAAGCGATGCCGGTGGACGAAGCGCTGAAAATGCTCAAGGAGTATCAGGAAAATACGAAAAAAATCATCAAGTTGCACTGGGCTTTTATTGAAGGAGAAAATGACAGCGAAGAAGATATCGCTTTGCTTTGCCACAAAGTGCGCGCCTCCGGTGTGCGGGTGGATATCGCCATCGTCCGCTACAATCCTTACGACAGTAGCTACGGCGAGGAATCCGGCGAAGCGGTGATTGAGCGGAATAAGGAAATCTTGAAGTCGCTCCTCCCCTTTTCCAAGATCAAAGTGATTACTCGCGTCGGCCGCGACGTGAAGGCCTCCTGCGGTATGTTTGTTGAGCCGAATTCTTAATAAAAATAAAACCCTTCTTAATTAGAAGGGTTCTTTTTTTCTCTTTCAATCCGGGCGGCTTCGCAAGCCGGACAGGTGTCGTCCACGTTATAACCGAAGTCTACCGCTCCGCAAACATGTTCCACAGGTCTATCAAAAGGGTTGTCTTTTCTTGCTTGCAGATAGCGGTTGGACTGGTAGAAGTCTTCCACGCTCATCGTTTCCGCCCACTTCGGACACATGGATGGAGCAACAATCATTCCGGGAATGTGGAAAGGAACTTTACCGGGAGAAAGCGTCATGCTCAAAGGATGATTCCCCTTTTCCTGGCGGATCCGAATTAATTCTTTTCCTTGGAACCAGCGGCCCATACGGACCAGACAGCTACGGATAGAAATGTCTTGAACATGAGTGCGACCGGTTTCCTGTTTGGTGTAATCCAGGCCGCAACCAACATTGGAAGGTTCATCATCGTAAACATTGGATGCCTCGGCCACCAGCTGGTCAACAATCTGCGGATTCTCACGCAGATACTTGAAATAAGCATCCTCGTAAACCCGGCAGGCGCCGAGAAAATCCAGAGTGGCATCTCCAAACCTCCAGACTAAGCGCCAATTCTTTTCGCCGTAACCATCTCTGCTATATTGTTCATCCCATTCTTTGAATTTCTTTTCCCGATGTTTGCCGAGATAACCGGGCCGTTCAATATCCTGCCAAACTCCCCACATCTGGAATCCGGTATCCATTCAGCCTCCTCTTTTCCTGTAAATTTCTGCCGCGACACAGCAAATTTTAAGTTCAGAGCTAGGCGCGAGGATTGGAGAATAGAAGTCTATCTCCAATCCGAGCAACAAAGCGATTGAACTAAAATTTGTGTGTCCGCAGATGGGTTGCGGGAGAAATTCCCGGATAACTGTGTCGTTCGTCGTTGCTGTAGGGTATACAGCCGCCTACTCACTCCTTGTTCCCGGTAATTTCTCCACGCAACGCGGCGAGAGCTTACAGGAAAGGAGGAGGCTAATCCTTTCTTAAAAGAGCAGAGCATCAGTTTAACAAAAAACCCCTCTTTTTCAAGAGGAGTTTTAATTTTATCTCTTCGTTCCTTCACGCAATCCGGCTGAAGTTTGGATTTTGCCTGGAAATTTGGATTTTTCCCGCAATTCTTTAACACTCCAAACTCCCAAGTAGCTCATCGCTGAACTCATACCGTCAATTAGGTCTTCAACGATTTCTTCCACTGTCCCAACTACCTTCACCGGCTTTGCTACTCCTTCCGGGCGTCGTTTTCTGTCCAGAGTTTTGTTTTGCATCCGGGCTTTCTGGGCGGCGAATGAAGCTGAGCCCTGGTAAACTTTGATTTTTGATCCATCTTCATCAGAACGATCAGTATCCGCCTCGGATTCCTCGGCTTGGATAAACATACTGCCGGACATAATCGCCGACGCTCCGGCAATAATTGCTTTCGTTACATCATCCGGTCCATCCATTCCGCCGTCGCCCACTACAGTTTTCCCATAGAGATTAGCAATAGCGGCTGATTCGCCGATCGCGGTAACTTGCGGAGTGCCGATACCGATCCGTCGGGTGCGGCAGACTTTTCCTGGGCCGATGCCAACCTTCACGATATCCGCTCCGGCTTCAATCAGGAATTTCGTGCCTTCCGCGCAGGAAGTGTTGCCAACCATCAGCGGCAGATCCGGGAAGCGTTTCTTCACGGCCACCACCATATCCCGGGCATTATCCGAGAAGGCGCGCGCGGTATCAATCAGCAACAAGCTAATACCCTTACTGACCTGCTTTTCCACTTCCATCAGCCGGTCTTTAGTAACCTGCCGACCGACGCCAACACTGCCTACCAGCATGAATCTGCCGAATTTATTGTCGCGGGTAGCGCGCGGATAGAGTCGCTCATAGAAAAGCCCGTGCGTGGTGAGCAGGCCCGCCAGCTTACCGTTTCGGTTCACTAGGGGCAATTTCTCAATTTTCCGTTCTCGGAGAATTCTTGCTGCTTCAGCGAAAGGAATGCCCTTGGGGGCGGTGTGGAGTTTTCTCTTGCCGCCCATCAATTCAAAAACTTTTTTGGTGTCGTCGGTTTCGTAGAACCAATCCCGATTGCACAACATCCCGATCGGACGATTCTTTTCATCCACGACTACCAAACTGTTGATTCCGAAGCGCTCCATAATCGCCTTCGCTTCTTTTAAAGTTCTATGCGGGGCGATCGTCAGCGGATCGTCAATTAGAGCGCAGTCCGCCCGGCGAATCGTTTCTAGCTGTTCCAGGCGCACTTCAATGGAGTCCATCTGAGGAATGATTGCCAGTCCGCCCAGACTCATTATTTCTCTAGCCAGCCGCGGTCCGGTGACACCTTTCATATTCGCGCTGATAAAAGGCAGATTGATACCGATTTCCGGAGTCAGCTGAGTCCTAAAATCCTGAATGTCGGAACGGGAACGGATTCTAGAATAGCGGTCAGGCAAGTACATATCTTCAAAGGTTACGGCCCGATCAGTTGGAATTCCTTTTTCAAGAAAATGCTTTTCAATCGCCTCTTGCTCTCGGACGGTCAAGCCGCCGTAGTCTTCAGTCATTGGTTTATTCTCAAGTAACCTGAATCAGAGTAATAAAAAAACCGCCTCGTGTCGAGGCAGTTACTTCTCTTCTTCGGCTTGCGCTTTTTGACGGAGTTTCAGGTCTTCGCGAAGCAGTTCTTCAAGACGGTCAACCTTCTTTTCCAACCTTTCCAGATCGTCCCGTTTCGCGGCCTTTTTGTCTACGTCGTCCTTCAATTCCCTGAGCGAGCCTTTCAGTTGACCGATATCAGAATTGTCGGCGGCATGGGTGTTGTATGACTTGCCCCTCAACTTTTCCAGGTTTTCGTCGGTAGTACAGGAGTTGATCATGCAGATAACGAGCATCATGGGGATGACAATGATCAGACAGCTACCCTCTTTTACCCCGCACTTACACTGGTCGCTCATCCACTACTCCTTCCACTGTACTTTTCCATTTCCTTTTTCAGCTCCGCGATGTCCCTTTGAACCGCCAGCGATGAGCATCGGATGGCCGCGACGATTCCCAAGAATATGCCACCTACTATGGCCATCCCGAAAAGGCCGATCACAAAATCTTCCGTTAACGAGCTAATAAAGATGAACGAGAAAACCGTAGAAAGACCGAGGCAAATCTGGGCTAAGTTTCTAGCGAATTTCATCTCTTCCTTCATCTTTTCCGGCGTCATAGCGTCTCCTTGTGTGGGGGAATTGGTTGGGTTTTAGTGAGGGCGCAATTAGCCGAGGTAGCTATCAGGTTCGCCACGGAGTGGAGAATCAACGATGGCATCATTGAGCCGGTAAGAATTACCAGCAGTCCACTGGCGGCTCCAAAGCTTGAACAGAAGCAGACGCGAAAGACTCTGCCGTTGTTGTTGATGCTATTTCCCCGGAGTAATTTAACCGTCGGCGGAATAAAACTAAAGCCAAACAGGTGCATTACTCCGAAGATCGCCGATGTGGCAATCAGCGTTGTATAAGTAATCCATGAGCTCTTGCCCATCGCTTCCATTACGAAGTAGACAGGACCACGGAACATTGCTTCTTCCCACAAGGGCGCGGCAATGATTGCCCACAAGATTTCTTTACAACGAGCTTTCTCCTCCAATATTTCCCTATCCGGTCTGAACAGGATGTCGCCGCCAATATTTCCGAGAATGACAATCAACGCAAGCATCGCGACGTAATGAATGCCTATCGCAATGGCGACGTAGCCAAGCATCGGCAAAGTCAGCTGAAACATTGCCCTGCCCTCCGAGTTTGAGTTATTTGAGGTTTCGATTTGCTGGTAGCGATTATACAGCAATAAATCTATTTTGTCAACAAAAAACCACCCCGTTTTGAGGTGGAGGCACGTCATTGCGAGGTTTTACGAAGCAATCCTACAGTAATGCCATTTATAGATATTTTTTGTAAGATTGCCACGCCCCGCCTTGGCGGGACTCGCAATGACAGACAGAATAATGAAAACCGCCCGGGTTGGGGGCGGCTATTCGAAGAAATAAAGCGCAATCAGAGCTCCGGCACACAGAGAGAGAATCATGCAACCAAACAAGATAAGAGCATGGATATCTCGTCTATCCATTAAGATCCACCTTCTCACCCTGGTCGCCTTTGGCGCCGCCATAGGCGGGTAAACCCTTGGAGTTGTAGAGCTCTTTGGATTTCTTGAGTTCAGCTATTTCTTTGCGAAGCTCCTTCAGTTCCTTATGGAGGAAATATCCGCTATGCCGGACTTCCCCGAGGGTCATAGATGCGATCATAGTCAGCATTCCACCAAGAAACGTCCAGCCGATGCTTCCGGTTTGATAGCCGATCACCATGCAAGTTAGTAAGCTGAAAAAAACTGCCATCACGATAACCCTTAGACCGTTATCCTGCTCTTCCTTTTCCACGCCACAACTCCTTAAATGTTCCGCCGTTAGGGTAACAAAAAACCCGCCTTTTTACAAGCGGATTTTTTTGCTTACTGCTTTCTACTAACTACTTATCTTAGAACTCCCCCATTCCTCCCATCGGAGCTTGTGGTGAGCCTGCCGAACTATCCTTTTTCGGAATTTCGGTAACAGCGGCGCCGATGGTTAGATAGTTGGCGGCTACCGAAACGGCGTTCAGCAAGGCAGTCTTGGTTACTTTCAACGGATCAACAATGCCAGCAGCTTTCAAATCGCCGATCTTTCCTTTGTTGGCGTCAAAACCCTGCCAGCCGGCTTTTTTCGGAATTTGATTCAAAATGAAATCGGGAGATTGCCCGCAGTTTTCTATGATAGCGCGGAGCGGAGCTTCAGTAGCGGCAATCAAAATATCGTTAGCAACACTTGGCTGACTACGCAATTCCATTCCGGCATAAAACAAAGCCATTCCACCACCCGGCACAATCCCCTCTTCCATAGCGGCTTTAGTGGCGGCTACCGCGTCTTCCACGCGTTGTTTCAATTCTTTTTGAGCGGATTCCGTCGGCGCGCCGACTTTAATCACGGCTACTCCACCGGCCAACTTGCCCAAGCGCTCATTCAATTTATCTTTATCAAAACCGGACTCGGCTTTTTGGAGTTGAGCTTTAATTTGAGAAGTCCGCTCTTCAATGGCTTTTTTGTCACCTTTACCGCCAACGATCGTGGTGGTGTCTTTATTGGAAACTACCCGGTGGGCGGAACCTAAGTCCGTCAATTCCACCGCGTCCAGTTTCTTGCCAAGTTCTTCGGAAATAAATTGCGCTCCGGTAACCGTGGCGATATCCTGCAACATCTCCTTGCGGCGATCTCCAAAACCCGGAGCTTTAATCGCCAAGACGCTGAAGATGCCGCGGAGTTTATTGACCACCAAGGTCGTCAACGCTTCGCCCTCTACTTCATCAGCGATAATCACCAACTCCTTTTTTCCGCCCTGAATTACTTTTTCCAGAATCGGTAGGATTTCCTGAATCGCCGAAATTTTCTTGTCGGTTACCAAAATATGAGGCGCTTCTAAAGAGCATTCCATCCGTTCGCTGTTGGTGATCATGTATTGAGAAATAAAACCGCGATCAAACTGCATTCCTTCCACCAGCTCATAGGAGTTGTTGATGGTGTTGGAATCCTCCACCGTTACCACTCCCTCGCGGCCAACTTTGTGAATAACTTCGGCAATCAAAAGACCGGTGGTTTTATCTTTAGCGGACAAGGCGGCCACTTCGGACAACTTTGCCAGATCATTAACCATCTCTTTCTGCGCTTCCAATCCTTTGATCAGAGCTTGGGCGCCCTTCTTGAGGTCTTCGGCGAGTTGGATCACATTCACGTCCTTGGATTTCAGCACTTTCTCGCCCTCTTCTATTAGAGAGTGGGCCAATACAATAGAAGTGGTGGTGCCGTCGCCTACCGCGTCGTTGGTTTTATCGGCGGCCTGCTTGATCAGTTCCGCGCCGAGATTTTCAAATTTGTCTTCCAGTTCAATTTCTTTGGCAACAGTAACGCCGTCAAAAGTGACCAGCGGAGCGCCATAACCCTTTTCCAAAACCACTGCTTTGCCACGCGGGCCGAGCGTGGCGATGACCGCGCGGGAAAGTTTGTCCACGCCCTTCTTCAGAGCTTCGCGGGCTTTTTCGTTGAATAGAATTTGTTTAGGCATTTTTTAGAATAATTAGGGTAATTAGAAATTAGTAATTCGCGATTATTCTAAAATCGCAAGAACATCCTCTTCATCGCCGACCAGATATTTCTTTCCGTCTACTTCAATCTCATCCGGGCCGTATTTCTTGAACAGAATTTTATCGCCAACTTTAACCGACATCGGAATTACTTCACCTTTTTCGTTTTTCTTTCCGGGTCCGGCGGCAACAACTTTGCCGATCATTGGTTTTTCCTTCTCGGCGTTTTCAGGCAAAACAATTCCAGATTTCGTGGCTTTTTCTTGAGCTAGCGGCTCAATAAATAAATGATTGGCCAAAGGTTTGAAATTCATTGTCTGCTTATTGTAGTCAATTTTTTCGTTTTGTCAATCAATAAAAACTCCCCCATCAGGGGGAGTTTTATCTTGGGTGCCCAACGGGATTCGAACCCGTGATGAGAGTTCCACAAACTCTAGTGTTGCCGCTACACTATGGGCACCATATTTTGACTAGCGACTCACTACTAACAATTTACAACCAAGAGAAGTAAAAATAAAGGCCCGGTGCGGGCCTTTATGATGAGGGGCGGGACGGACGATATTTCTTGGCTTCCTTTTCCCAGTCCTTCCTTTTGCGGTTAAACCTTCCAATGTCTCTCGCGCAGATTACTGTCCAGACGAGACCCGCGATCATCAGCGCCACCAGTGCCACTGTCAAGATGTTCATAATCAGTCCTTTTTATTTCTCTTCTGGTGTTTGCTTCGGATTATTAAACCAGCAGAACGCGGCGGCGGTAAGTCCCACCAAGATGAAGGTATAAATCACCGTCCCGATGTCTCCCAACAGTAGCTCTGTCATTCCCACCTCCCGCTCCTTTAAGTTACTGCTGAAGATTATAGCATAAAAAAAGACCCGTTGCAAGAGGTTGAACTCTTGAACGGGTCTTACTGTTGTTGCTACTTACGCCGCTTCGACCAGTTCGAAGTGGCGACGAACGCGGCATTTCCGGCCGATCGGCTGGAAGATTCCGCGGCCCCGCTGATCTGTGCCGACCATGACGGCCACTCGCTTGCCATGTCGGCAAGAGCGGATCTTCACGGTCTGCCCCTTTCCGAACTTGCGCCGGTTTTCTTCCCGGCAAATCCGACGTTCGATCTCCTTCTCAGCGGCGCTGATGGCCTTGTTTTCGGCCATCGCTTTACCCATGTCCTTAAAGAACCTGCGAGTGCGATGCGTGTTGCGCTTCGCATTCAGATCATCCACGGTGACCGCCGCCTCCAACTGAATTTCCGGAGGCACCTCGCTTGGGATCGCCTGGCCACCGGCCTTCCGGGCAACTGTCTCCCAGCCCTTTGTCCACTCCTTGGATCCGATGGCGGGAGCCGCCATCTGGCTGGACTTCTTCAGTCCGACATTGGTGAAGAAGAACATACCGCAGACCGTCAGGATACATCCCAACACGATACCGATTTCCGGCAGAATGTCGTACATGATTTTCTCCTTGGCTTGGGTTTCCTGAAGATTTTTCCCGTAGCGCAATGCCACGAGAACCGTCGTTAGATCTTCGTGTACGGACGAAGCACCTTATGCTTCTCGTTCTCCTCGAACATCTTACGGATCTTCTCGGGGTCCATGATTTTCACGGCACCCGGGTTTTTGGGAACCCAGACCAGGCAGGACCTCACGAGAACCAGTACCAGCATGGCGACCGCGCCGAACACTGAACCAGTCACGAACCCGGCGGTGTAAGCATCCATGTCTAGGCTCCTTTTCGTTGGTTTATTTGAATGTCAAACATCTACTTCACTGCCTAAGTATTGTACCATATAAGTACGCTAGTTGTCAAGCCCTGTTAAATGAATGCTTTCCTCCGGAGGAGGATCCGCCTTCGGCGGAAAAATAGAGGTTTTTAGCGTATTTGGTAATCCTTCGACTGGCTCAGGATTGCTACTGCACACAAAATTTTCTGCTTCTACGAATTGAAAATTTTGAGCAGTAGGTAAAAAAACTGCTTTATTTTTAGCCAAATCCACTCCCCTAGCGCGATCACCATAATCATCACCATCACCGCCATAAGAGTGGAAAGCGTGATATTTATCATCAGCAAAATGGCAAAAAGAACGGTGTTCCAATGAGAAATTCCGAACCAGGTGGCCATCAGAAAGAAGCCTAGAATTGCCGCGGTGAAAACTTTAACCAGCGTCAGAATATCATTCGCGAAGTCGTTCATGGGCAACCCTCCGGCATGTTGGATCCTTATTTCAAGTAACTTCTTCATTATAGTACATGGTGGAGCGGCTTTTATAGAAAACATAAAACAGGGCATCAGCCCTGTTTTATGTTTGTGCCCTCGTGAGGAATCGAACCTCAATTGCCTCCTTCGCAGGGAGACGTCCTATCCATTGAACGACGAGGGCGCCTATACAACTTTACGTATTTTACAACTTTTGGCTAGAAGCGCAACAATCTGGAAATATGCTCTACCAGTGAATCTTCATACTCAATCTCCGGCAGATGATGATTCACTACATGGCGGATCTGCTGAACTTCCCGGTTGGGAGCCATAATTTTTAAAAAGGTGCTGAATTTACCTTTACGGCGCAGTACCAGCTCGGAAAATCCTTCTTCCGCGTGGTGAAGCTGATGAATCGCGAAACCTTCAAATTCGTGATACGGGTGGGGCATATTTCCTCCCAGGCCGATGCCGGATGGGCCGATTTCAAAATCCATATCCAATGGCTGGCGTTTCCCCCACTGAATAGTCAGTATTCCGGCGATCACCACAAAAACAGCGAAAAGAAAATTGCCTTTCCAAAGAGCAAAAACAAACAGGACGATCATGGCTAAAATAACCATCCAGGTCCATTGGTGGGTTTTTTCGTGATATTCAAATTCCGGAGCTGACCAACGCACTATTTTTTCTTCCATAGTTTCATTTTAGCATACCCCGTCACCAGATCGAGCACTTCGTTTTCTCATCGTCCAAGATAGAACTTAGTTATTTATTCGCAAAATTGAATAGTGCGAACTCCAGATCTTATTCTAAGGAAAACGGGCAGATGATGGAGTGCTCGGCTCGGTGCGGGGCATATAGAAAAGCCCCGTCTGACTAGACGGGGCTTTTGTTTTTATTATTTATCACGAATTCAACCAGCTTAGTCACTTCTTCGGGTGTTTGCCGGCTACCCTTTCGTCTCGCGGAGCCGCCGATTGTGTTGCTCCCCCCGCAGTGCTTCCCGGGTTTTTTCAGACCTAACTTAATGCTCTCCCTCTTGTTGTATTCCTTGTAGATATCTGGGATTGGGAAGCATACAAACGGCGACATTCTTAGAAAGACATAATGGGAAACATCTTTATTTTCCGGATCCTGTCGCGCCGTAACGCAAGCGCCGCCGTACTTCTCGCAAGCGATTAGTCTTCCCTCCCGACCGATCTCGCGAATCATCGCCCAACCCTTGCCGACGTAAAGCGTTTTGTAACGCGTGTCGGAGGGGAGCTGGCCGGAACGGCCGGCGACATACCTGGTAATTCTTTTCCCAACCGCTTTGATTAACTCCACCATCTCCTTGCCATTCATCTTACTGATTTTCCCGGCCTTTCTGGCAATTGAGTAGGGCTCAAAAACCCAGTTAAGCCGTTTGCGGATTAGGGATTTCGGATCAATTGGATACGTGCCCCCGGTTGCGTCCAAAGCATCCACCAGATGAACCAGATGTTCAATGCGGTGATCACTCTTGGTGCCGTCTATCCGCTTGTGATTTTGGAGTAGCCAATAAGCCAGGCAGACATCTTCATCGCAATCATTCGCGTAGACATTGATTGTGATCCGCCCCTTCTTCTTGAAACTTTTAATCATCCACTGACTCAAGCAGATCAGCACCTGGCCGCTAGAACTTCTGGTCGCCAGCCGGTCTACGCCGGAGTGGTGATCAAGATTCAACCAAGGACCGGACGAGTCAAAACAGGGCGACTTCTTGACGTAACCGTCTAAAGCTATTGAATAGCGAGGGTTCTGCTTGCGAAATTGTTTCCAGGATTTTTCCACTCCCGGCTCTACAAACAGCCGAATCAATCTTTTTCTCCTTTCAATGAACCAACCTATATTAGCACTTTTCCTGCTATTTTTCCAGGGCTGAAGTAATAATCAAATCCAGTAGTTTTGAGAATTCAATACCCGCTACTTTAGCTTCTTGAGGCAATAAACTGGTGGCGGTCATACCCGGGATGGTGTTGATTTCTAAAATCCAATAGTTACCTTCCGACCCCTGCATAAAGTCGGAGCGCGACATACCACTTGCTTTGATCGCCCGATGGGCCTTTAGCGACATCGCTTGGATTTTCTTTATTTCTTTTTTCTCAATTCTTGGCGGAGTGATCTCTCGGGAAGCTCCGGCGGTGTATTTGGAGTAGTAGTCAAAAAATCCCCTGAGTTTTGGGACGATCTCGGTCGGCGGCAGAGCTTTCAGTTTGCCGTTTATTTCCACCACTCCACAGGTAAATTCCCGCCCTTCAATATATTGCTGGAGCATTACGTTAGGAGAAAATTTTGCCGCTTCTTCAATGGCCTTCGGTAATTCCTGAATTTTCTTGACCAGATTGGTGCCGGCGCTGGATCCCCGGTCGGCGGGTTTCACTACTAGAGGAATCCGGAAAGAATGCTGGCGGCCAAGAGGCAAGAATCCATTTTTCTTGATTTTTAAAATTGAGAAATCAGGCACTTTCAGTCCGGCTTTCCGGAAAATGAGCGATGACGCCTCCTTATCCATTCCGATCCGGCTGGCTTTCGCCTTTGATCCTGTGTATGGAATACGCGCTTTGTCTAAAATCTTTTGGATTGTCCCGTCTTCGCCGTATTCGCCGTGCATAGCGATAAAGGCCACGTCAAAATCATTTTTTAGCTCCTTCAGCGAAATAGGCCACTTTCCTTTTTTGCTGATGGTGATTCCTTTCCCATGGTATTTTTCCGGATCCAAATTTTCCAGCACTTTTTTACCGGTGTTCAAAGAAACCTCGTGCTCCGCGGAGGGGCCGCCCATCAAGACCGCGACTCTTATTTTATTTTCCCTCTGATTTTTTCTTTTTTTCAGCATGGATTCTTTTAACTACTTTCGGCCACTTCGCCAACGGCTCGCGCTCCAGTAAAGCCACTGTTTTTTCTCTTGAGAAATGCAGTTTATCAGTCAGAGCTTTAAATGAGGCAATACCTCGGGATAGAACATCATAATAATCCCGGAAAAATATTTGAACAATTTCCTTATTAACAATTCCGGCAATATCGGGAACGTTTTTTAGCAACCCGGTTTTTTTCCAATGTTTAACCAGGTTTGGGATCTCGGTTTCTCGCGCGGTTACCAGATAATCATAAATCCCGTCATCCGCCTCCAGCTCAATTAAATTCGCGAACAATCGCCGATCGTCAGCGTTCGGCTCTTTCATGGTAGCCAGAATTTCATCCTTCGCCTTTTCCTCCGACTCCAGACGCAATGCTAGCAGGTCTTTCTCAATCATTTCTTTAAATTGCTCAGCCGCTTCTTTCGGGTCCTTTGATGTAACCCCGGTTTCTATTAATACCGGAAGGAATTCCAAGGCAGAGCTAGTCAGGAGACGATAAAAGGCGTGCTGTTCTTCATGAAGCATAGTGGCGGTTGATTTTTCCGGGTCGGGCATCATTTGGACATTCTCAATGTTAATCAGTCCGGCCAGATCCGGAACCGGACTAGTCGGCAAGTTGGCGCCGCCGGAAAGATTGGCTTTTTTTACTTCTTCCGGAGTCGCTTCCCGGAAACCGAGAAAAGTTTGTTGGTAAAGCATAGCGTAATCTTTCGGATTACCGCATTTGATGTAGAAGTTCATCGGCCCTTTTAGAATTTCTATCCGGCCAATCGGTTCACGGCCGAATAAATCTTTAAACATAGCCGCGTCTCGTTCCGGCGCCTTATCAAACCGATGCCAGAAAGTTTCAATCGCTTCATGCTTTTTTGTGTATTTTTCCGCCAATAACTTCGCGATCCCCTTTTCCGGAGTCCCTAATTTAATCTGGGAGCCCATTTCTTCAATGCGCGGATAAAGTTCAGCCGTGCTGAGATCCGGGTTTTCCCGGATCATCCGAATCACCTCCTCCTGCAAATCGGCAATCCCCTCCTTTTGCTCGGTCAGCTCTTTTTTAAATTCCGCGACAAGTTTCCGCCGTTCCGGTTTTGGAGCTCCCTTTATCTTTTTCAGTTCCTTTTTCGGGTTGAATACGGGCCCATCCGCATCCGGTACTTTTTCGAACATTGCTAATATTTTAGCACACCCCGTCACCAGATCGAGCACTGCAACGCCTTACCGCTTTCCTAAGTAAAACGTTAGAGTTCGTAAAATGGCATTTGTGAGCAAAAACCTCAATTGCCTTGGGGCGTTGTGGAAAGCGAAGTGCTCGGCTCGGTGCGGGGCACGGAATTAAAAATCCGCCCCGGTGTGGGGCGGATGCTTCAGGGCTTCAATTGAACCGCGAGTTCATCATAATAAGTCATATTCAGCGGCGGTAGATAGATATGTAGGGAAACCGCTTCCCCTTCACCGTACTGGCCGACTACGTGGATCATCTCCGGAGTTTCTTTGAATTCATCACCGGGCTGATCAAATGCCCGGACATGGCGTAGCTCTTTGCTTTTCTGATCAAAAATTTGTTCAAATAGTCCGCCGGAAATCAGAATGGTGAATCCCATTGAATTTCCGTGATCATGCGGACGGGTTCTTGAACCTTTTGGCCAAATGATTAAGACAACCTGCATTTTGTCGTCATGGCGCAAAATGATTCTTTCGTAAGGTGGAAATCTCGAATCAGCGCTTTCCGGAGTCTCCATCTGGTTTTCCTTTCCCGGTAGTCATAAAAGTTCTGGCTAGATCATAACGTTTTCCCCGGTGAAAATCAAAGAACACATTCCTACTTCTACTATCGTACGATCGGACAATGGTAGAAGTAGGATAATTTAAATTAAAAACCCGTAGAATTATCTACGGGTTAGAAATGGGATCAGCCCAAAGATTTTTACATCCACCAGGAGATTCTTCCGTGGTCTTAGAAGGAATGGCATTAGCCGTTTTATAGGCACTTTCACCACCTTAATGTCTTCTCCGCCTTCCAGTTGCGGCTCCTGAACTTTCTTGGCGTCCCAACCGAGGAAAATAACCAACTGGTCATTTTGCATTCCGGCGTTGAAAGGTCCGCGCATCAGCAGTTTCATTTCGCCGACTTCATAGCCCATTTCTTCCAGAAGTTCCCGTCGCGCCGCCGCTTCTTCGCTGGCGTCGCTTTCTTCAATCATTCCGGCGCACATTTCAATCGTCCATTTTTTCAGAGGAACCCGGTAGTTTTTGGTCAGCAGTAATTCATTTTCGGGAGTGACCGCTCCAACCAGGGCGATCGCGCGCCTGCTGGGCCGTTCCACTACTTCCCAAGTTCCCTTGTGCCCGGTGATTTTGTTTTGGAATTTTCTCTCAATCACCTTCAGCCATTTGCCTGAGTAGACGACTTTATCCCGGCCGAGTTTCAGCTTCACTGTTTCCTCCGCTTCTTTTCGTAGAAAATTACCGCCACCAGCATCTCTTTCTCGCTGGGCTTCACTCGTCGAAAAGCGCGAACTTTTTCAACGAAATTCTTGCGATAGTTGCCCATTTTATTCACGCAAATCGTGAAGTTCGCGTCAAAGTCTAGATTGGCTAACATCGGCGGTATCCGCGCGCCGCTTTCTGATCTTCCTAATTCCGAGTATCCAGACAGTTCGTCGGGAAAAATTTCATAAATTGTTTTCTGGTAGATACGGCTTTTTGTAATGATCTGCCAAGAAAACCTTTCCCTTTTCCTACGCTTTTCGGACAAGATTTAGTCCTCTTAAAGAGCCAAAAGGATATTAGCAGTTATTTTTTTAAACTCAAAACCGCAGTCCTAATTGATTTACAAAGCGGTCCAACCGCCGTCAACGACAAGATTAGCTCCGGTCATATAAGTAGAGGCGTCCGACGCGAGGAATAAAACAGCGCCGTTGTATTCATCTTTCTTGGCCATTCGTCCGAGAATAGTTTTATCACTGTACTTTTTTACGAATTCTTCTTTCTGCCCGGCAAAGACTCCACCGGGAGTCAGCGTGTTCACCCGGACGCCGGTCTCGCGTAAATAGGACGCCAGACTTCGGGTAAAATTCGGCACCGCCCCTTTGACACTGGCGTAGCCGATCGATTTGAATTTACCTTCGTCATAAATCCGGTTGTCGGGAGCGACGATGCCATAAGTGGAACAGACATTGATAATTGATCCGCTTTTCTGCTTCTTCATCACCGGAATTACCGCTTGCGCGCAGATCAACATTCCGGTCAGGCCGACGGCGATCTCTTTCGTCCAAAGTTCAATCGGATAATCTTCATACGGGCTGAATTGCTTGGCGGATTCGTCGGTATTCGGAACGGGATTCATCGCGGCGTTGTTAATCAGGACATCCACCCGGCCGAGTTTCTTGACCACGTCATTTACCGCTTCGTTCACGGAATCTTTCAGGGTAATGTCCACTTTGTAGTACAAAAAGTTAGGATCGGAAAACCCTTCCTTGATATCCATCAAAACCACTTTAGCGCCTGCGCCGGCCAGAACTTTGGCGTATTCCATCCCCAACATGCCGGTTCCGCCGGTAATTAGGACTACCTTATCCTTCATTGAGAACATTTCGTTCATATTATAGTTGTATAACTTTTCCGGCTTTTATGGAATCCTTCATCGCCATCGCGATCTTCAAGACATCCGCGCCCTGCTCCAGATCAATCAGCGGTTTTTCTTTCCCCTCAACACAGCTGATAAATTGTTTGGTCTCATCCAAGAACATTATATTGCGTTCAAATTCGGCCGGTTCCCTGATTACTTCCGGCTGGCTGTTGGCTTCAAAAGGAATCAGGGTCAGAGTTTTTTCCTGATAATCCCAGATCATTCTGCCTTTACTCCCGACAACTTCAAACCGGCGTTTCGGCGGACGCTTCACATAATCCATATGCAACGAGGCGGTCAAGCCGGATTTAAATTGGAAAACCGCGTCCACAATGCTATCCACTTCAATTTTTAATTCGCTCCCATTATTTTCAAAAGCGGAAACTTGCGTGGGCATTCCGAAAAACCAATAAAGATAATCAATATCATGGCTTTGAGTCAGGATCACTCCCCCGCCCAAGTCCGCGCGGGCGGCATAAGTTTTCAGATAATCTTCCCAAGAATGCCAATCCGGTAAATATTCCCCGATTTCCGCGTGCGCGCTTAGTGGCTCGCCTATTTTTCCGTTATCCAGCCACTCTTTCATCTGTCGGAGCAACGGATGAAAACGGAAATTGTAACCAACATAGCCAATCAAGTTTTTCTTTTTAGCCAACGCGACCAGTTCGTCTACGCCGTCCAGATTATGCGACAGAGGTTTTTCAGTCAGAACATGCGCGCCCGCCTCCATTGCCTTTCTCGCGGTTTCTAAATGCAAGGAAGTCGGATTCGCTAAGACAACCGCGTCCGGTTTTTGCGCCAGCGCTTCGTTTAAATCGTAAAAAACTTTCGGATTGTGCTCCTGGGAAAACTTATCAACAAAATCTTTGTTTGATCCCTTCTGAGAGCGATAAACGATAATTTCACCCGCTTTTAATTGTTTGAGATTACGATAGTGCCGCTGGCCGATAGAGCCGAGTCCGGTAATCAAAAATTTCATATTAAATTTCCAAATTTATTCCTTTGGCTGATAAGATCAGGTCAGCAATTTCTCGGACGGCATGATGGCCGCCGGTGGCGGAAGTGGTGTAGTGAGCGATATTTTTAACCAGCTGATGGCCGTCGGCAACGGTGATGGCGAGGCCGGCAAATTTTAAAGACGGAAGATCATTAACGTCGTCGCCGATATAGGCCACATTCTCAACTGAAAGATTTTGCTCCTTCATTATCCTTTGCAATATTTCCAACTTGCCCTCGCCGGTAGCGATCCCCTGCCAGACCGGGATTTTCAGCTTGTTGCAGCGGGCGGTTACCACAGGATTAGTTTCTTTAGACAAAACACCGACCGTAACGCCGTGCTTCTTGAGCAGTTCCACTCCCATGCCGTCTTTACGACTACAGCGGACTGTCTCTTTACCATCTTGATCAACATAAACCAGGCCGTCGGTCATCACGCCGTCAAAGTCGGTCGCCAGCAGTTTTATCCTAGAGAATTTCTCCTTTAATGAAGCGTCCATTGCCTATAGAGTATCAGTTTATTCTAAAAAGTCCATTAAAACAAAAAACCCGGTTCACTGAACCGAGTTTGGTTTTTTAAGAGATTCCGATCAGAATCGCGCCGGCCGCGATGATGATACCGCCGGTCAGCCGATCGCGGAAGTTCGTCCGTTCCTTAATCAGGAAGTACGCCAAGAGGATAGTGAAAGGAATCTGAAGCCGCTTCAGTGTTCCGACATAGGGAACGATTGAATACCGGTAAGCGCAGGTGCTGCTGCCACCACCCAGCGCCCAGAGGCAAGCGAGAATTGCCAGTACCCCGATCACTTTCCAGGGCAATCGGAATGACAACACGCTAAGCTTCACCTCTTCCTTATAAAGCGCGATCATCAGAGTTCCCACGCAGACGATACTGCAAATAATCGCCAAACCGAAGGCGACGTTTCCGGTACGCGCGGTTATGCCGTCGCAAGGAAGACTGAATACCGAAAGACCAACTGAAAGGAAGGCCCAGCGTACTCCCTCGCTTTTTTTAAACAGCAGGAATGGAGCAAGCCAATCTTTCAAAGTGGTGTGGCCTTCCTTTGCCCGTTTTTTCTCCATGTAACTCTGTAGATTCAGGATGTAGACGCCGACGATCAGGAACCAGATACCCAACCAGCCAACCCAGGACGGAAATTCTCCAAGGAAAATCATGCAAATTATGATGACAATCGCCGGAGTGCTGGCCGAGATCGGAACTACCAGCGATACGTCTTCCAGAGACTTCGCCTTCATGTTGGAATACTGGATCCCAACATTCAGCAGACCGGTGGCTATTACCGCGAACCAGAAAGAATGATACCAAGGGAGTCCGTAAGTGATTTCCATCCCGCCGCTTAATGAGCTGATCAGAAAAAGAACGCTGGCCGTCATAAACATCAGAATGCTGGTGAAAATCGCTTCCTTATTTTTCCAGGTATCACCCAAAGCTTTTTTACTAATCACATTAAAGAAAGCAATCAGAACTGATCCCAGGATCACCAACGCGTACGCGCTGCTACCCACTGGTTACCTCCTTTCTATTTTAAAGTTTCCAAGGTGTTAAAAATCTGCCGATAGTTTACTGGGAAATTTCTGAAAAGTCAAGCTGATGTTGGATTTTCCAATAAAATGCGTTAAGATAGAGGGAGTTTGGAAGCGTGGCTGAGTGGCCTAAAGCAGCGCACTGCTAATGCGTTGAACCCGAAAGGGTTCCGAAGGTTCGAATCCTTCCGCTTCCGCCAGTAGTTTTGAAAAGTAGCGATAAAATTCCCTTATTTTGCGCTACATTTTTTTTGAATCGGAAAATATGTTCCATCCGAAGGGTCCGACTTTGTGGGAATTGGTTAAACAGGCGCTGTCTTCCACGAAAGTGGGCTACGATCTGCTGGCTCCGAAATTTGATTACACGCCGTTTGCGACGCCTGAATGGATAATTAACGCGACGATGAAGCAGTTATTGAAAGAGAACGGCGGAAAAAAGTTTATGTCCGCCAAGGATTTTTGCACCGGTACAGGCGCGGCGATTGGCGGACTACTGAAGATAACCAACGGTGTGGTTATCGGAATTGATTGGAGCGAGCCAATGCTTGAGAAAGCTAGGGAAAAGTTTTTCCCATTTCTTGATTACGAACTTAGTTCAGTCCGGCTTTATCTTGTATGTGGTGACATTTTCCAAGGGCCGATGCACGCCAATGCTGAATTAGTAACCTGCTTCGGCGCTTTGGGACACATTGAGAAACATCAGCAAAAAGCGTTTATGAAACAAGCGCATGATGCCCTAAGAGCAAATGGGATTTTCGCCTTTGTGACCGCCGAACGTCCTAAGTGGTATCAGCCGCGCTCCTGGCCGTATTTTATCTTTGACGCGATTATGAAAGTCAGAAACTGGGCGATCAAGCCGGAGTTTGTGATGTATTACATCAATTTTCTTCTGCCGGATATTTTGGAATTATTTGATAAAGAAAAATGGAGCGAGGTGAAAGTGGTTCCTCTGGAAGTAAATGGAAGAAAAACCGAATTACGTTTGGTGATGGCAAGAAAAAAATAGTTTCAAAATAAGAAAAGACCCTCAAACTTGAGGGTCTTTGTTTTTTTTAATTAAAGAGCGGCTGACTTCTCCAAAACATCCCTGTAGGCGTCGCCGAGATTCTTCAGCTCGTTGGACTGATCAACCATGGCCTGTAGCTTCTGATTGATGGTGGAAATGCTAATCCGGAGCTCCTGGCGACAATGCGGACACGCGCGAATATGTTCCTGCACCTCCGCCATCGTTGCTTCATCCGGCTTAAATTGAGGATCCTTCAGTCCCGGGGTCACAAGGTCAACTGCCAGGGTATCCAACATTCCCCTGCAAACTGCCATCGCCACGCGTGGGAGCATCGTCTCCATTCTGGCCTCCTCTTTCTCTGTTGTTTTTTGGTATCAATCCACCTGGACTGATCCGTTTTTCAATGTTGTCGACATTATAGCAAGAAACGAAGATTTTGCAAGAAGTAAGAAAAAACCACCGGTCAGGTGGTTTTAGTTTTCATTCTTCGCAGAGCTTCTTTGTGTAATATTTCTGCGATCAACCTCAACTCACGAGCAACACTAGAATCCTTTTTTTTCTTTCTCGCGCGGGTCTTTTCTACCGTCAGCCAGATAATTGAAACGATCAGCAGATTCAGCATTTTTTTGTGGGACGCCTCTTTCATTGGCCGACCCAACATCAAATCAATATTCTCCACGCGCAGCAATTTCCTGAGATTCATCTTCACTCCTTTTGTTAGGCGGTTTTATGGAATCTGAAAAGCTTGTGTCCCATGCCGGCTTTCAAGAAAATATGGCCGATTCCGGAAATAGCCACCGACCTTGCTAATTGGCTTTGAAAGATCTACCACCGGAAGATCAAAAGTCTCAACATCAATCTGAATCCCCCTCCTTTCGCCATTCTCCATCAGCGGTCCATTTTTCCCGATAAGGGCTCGCTTAGCCCAGATTCTTTCTGCAAAGTCCCTTAGGAATCTAAGCAGACAAGATCGCACCGCTCTCTTTTGCGGCCGGGAATGTATTCTTTCCGAGTCAATATCAATTGAATCAGCGATCAGGTCGGCCCCTCCATTTTCGTTAGGTGAAAGGAATAGCCACGCTTGTCCGACTACGCCCCATCCTTCTTCTGAAATTTCCGCTACCTGAATCCCCTTATCAATCAGAAATTCTAGGATACCGGCCGGATATTTCTTGTAGTCAACATCATTGAGGGGTAATTCCGGAGCTGGGTAGAGGCCGCGTTTCCCTACCGCGATACAGCATCCACTCCAGTTGCCTTGCAGAAGATCCCGACCCGGCGACCGTTCCCATAGTTTGACGGTATATCGTTTCCGGTTGGCCTGACCGGCAAATGCCCGGAAGATATCGTGTATTCCCCAGTAAACCTGATTTGTTCCTTCCATCGGACCAATGATCTTCTTGCCCCTTTTCTTTAGATGGGTGAAGGTTTTGTTGTAAGTCGGGAAAAACGGGCTTTCCAGCGGTATCGGAAGATTAATCTTCCCCTTCTTTATTTCCGATTTCCTTTTTTTGATGCCCATCACGTCTTTCGCGATACTCTGGTGGAGATTACTACCAATGTAGCCGGTCACTAAAACGGCGAGTTCTCTCTCTAACTCTTCCCACAGCTCCTCAACTTTTGATGGATCATGTTCTAACAGCTCTTCCGTTTCCGAAAGACTGGACCAAACCCACTCTGAGTCATCAATACCACGATCGCTGATTTCCAGTACGACTCTTCCGTTGTGGTCAGCGACTGAATTCCAGAATGGATCTCCCTGGTTACCTACAGTAATCAAATGTCTGAAGTCTTGTCCGGATAAGGCAGTTCTTAGAATCTCGAAATAAAGTTCTTTGGTGTCCCATGATTCTTTACTTAGAGACTTCAAGTGGCGGAGGAAAAGCTTCATGGTCGGCCTCAATTTCTTATTATTCTTCGCGCAAAACTCCATAAACTCCTTGAGGACTATTGGATTAGAAACATGATCCCAGATTCTCTTTGATGTGTTACCACTAGGAACGAAATCATCTGTGTCGTCTTGGACCAATTTTCACCTCTGTTGTTAAAAACCTGCCCATAGCATAGAACCTTTTGGAAATGAATGCAAATAAAAAACCGCTGGCTAGACGGTTTTGTTTTTCTAATATTTAGACTGCCAACGGCGGATTTGCCAATCTTCCCATTTGTGTCCACATTTTTTGCAGTTCATGATAGCCCACAGGCGACTATGAATTCCATATCTCTCCCAATCATTTCCGGGTATGTCTTCTTGTTTAATTTTGACGCTACCGCATTTTGGACATGGCACCACGGGGTATATCCAGAGTATCTCTAGGTAGAAGTCGATCGCAAAAAGTAAAATAACGAAGAATAGGCCAATCGCAACCAAGACAGGGAAAGTCATTTTTGCCTCTGTGTGTTGTTAAAATTCTGCCCATAGAATATGATATTTCCGCTATGAACGCAAGCGTAATTCAAAAAATTAAGGAGGCGCCCGGTAATCCAGGTGTGTATACCTTTTTTGCCGGCCCAATGGTCCTCTATATAGGAAAGGCGGCCAACCTCAAGAATCGGCTTAAATCCTATCTCAAGGTCACCGACTTGAAGACCCAATCCCTTCACGAAGAAGCGGATCGTTTGGAATATACCGTTTTACGATCTGATGTTGAGGCGCTGATTGAAGAATCCCGGTTAATTAAATCTCTAAAGCCGCGATATAACGTCTTATGGATGGACGACAAATCTTATCACTACGTCTATTTTACAAAAGAAAAATTCCCCAAAGTTTTTATTTCTCACGCTCACCCTAAACCCTATACCCTATACCCTAGTCGCTATTCTAAGATTGGCCCCTTTACCGACGGAGCCGCACTGCGGATTGTTTTGAAATTACTGCGCCGCTCCTTCCCCTACTGTACGTGCATGCAACTGCATTTACGGGACTGCTTAAATGCCCAAATCGGAAAATGCTTTGGATTTTGCTGTCTTGCTATGCGAGATCCCGCGACGCGGGACAAAGAAGATCCTTATTCGCCTATTCGCGCGAATAAGACCAATAATAAAGTCTATCAAAAAAATATCCGCGCGATAAAAATGGTTTTGAGCGGTCGCGGAAAGAAGCTTTTCGCTTCACTCAAAGATGAAAAAGAACGTTGGGCTTTAGAAAGAATTTTTGAGCACAGAGAATTTTTAAACACCTATTCCGCCAGACCTTCAGAGTTAGAGATCTCAAAAATAGAGTGCTACGACAACTCCAACTTTGCCGGAAAGGAAGCGGTGGGGGCGATGACCGCGCTAGTTAAAAAGTTTAATGTTGAAAGTGGGATGGAGGAGTGGGTAGCAGATAAAAACCAGTGGCGGAAATTTAAAATTAAATCGGCTCCGACCCGGGACGATCCCCGAATGATCAGTGAGGTTTTGGGTCGCCGTTTAAACCATCCCGAATGGCCATATCCTGATTTGATTGTGATTGATGGTGGCATTACTCAATACCGAGCGGCGAAGCGAGTACTGGACACTTACCCGGGAGCCGCGAAAATTGAATTAGTCTCCTATGCCAAGCCGCAACGCAAGGTGATCGGCATGGCCACGGCGCCACGAGAACTTCAGGAGTTAATTGAGCGTATCATTCACCAAACTCACAACTTTGTAATCCGCTACCACCGTCAAGTCCGTGATCGCGCATTTATTCCCAGATAGCCCTCTTTTTGCTACCTGTACCAGACTTATAAAAACTGAATAAGATGGTACAATAGACTAATGGTTAGGATTTTGATTGGACTTGTATCCAATTTAGCTGCCCTGCTGGCGGCGGAGTATCTAATTACCGGTTTTTCGGTGACCAACGACTGGGCCGGTCTGGCAATCGTAGTGGCGCTATTCACGCTGGCTAATTCATTTGTCCTGCCGGTTCTTCGCTTTATGTTAAAACCGCTGATTTGGCTGACTCTCGGATTGCTCAATTTCGCCTTGAATGGAGTTTTAATTTATATAGTTGACATTGTCTCCGACGGGATTACAATAGATGGACTAATACCATTGCTTTTGGCGACTGTGGTGATGGGCGCGGTTAACGCCACCATCGCTTACGGGGCAAAAGCTTTCGATTAAACAATATGGAAAATATAATCTCAATTGCGCAGGTTCTGGTCTCAATAATCTTAATCGTTTTAATCCTTATCCAAGAGCGCGCTTCGGGAGGCGGTTTGGGTATTTTCGGCGGTTCCGGTGACGGTGGCTTTTATCAGGCCCGCCGTGGTTTTGAAAAAATGATCTTCGGCCTGACCATCTTCATGGCCGTTGCTTTCGCCGGTCTCGCTTTGCTGAACCTTGTTTTATAAATTCTCAAAACTCTATAAGTCCTTTTCACTAAGAGAGCAGAAACTCTTTATTGGAGCCGCCGCGGTTCTCTTCGTTTCCGGCATTACTCTGGCGCTGGTTCTTTATTATCAGAACACCACCGCTCAACCGGTCGAGGGTGGCAGTTACACCGAGGGAATTATCGGTCAGCCGGTGGCGATCAATCCGTTGATTGCCGGGGAAAACGACGCCGACCGGGATCTAATCGCCCTGACCTTTGCCAGCTTATCGGATCTCGCGGAAAAATATGAGTCCGATGCCGAACAAAAAAATTGGACCATCACGTTAAAACCAGATTTGAAGTGGAGCGACGGCGAGCCGATCAACAGCGAAGATGTCATTTTCACTATCGGTATCGTCCAGGATCCGGATGCCCGCTCTCCCCTTTTTGCCACTTGGCAAAGCGTGGCCACGGAACGTCTTAGCGAATTGGAACTGAGGATTACTTTAAAAAATACTTATGCCTTTTTCCGAGACAACATTCAAAATTTACGGATCGCTCCAAAGCATATTTTTGACGGCATTCCGCCTCAAAATTTCCGGCTTTCGGAATTCAGTCTCCAGCCGGTTGGCAGTGGTCCTTACCGGGTAGTCGGATATGAAAAACGGCCTGACGGGTTCATTGAAGAATACACTCTAACCGCTAATAAACATTTTGCCGGCCAGAAGCCGTTTATCAAGAATTTTTCCGTCCGATTTTTCCCGAATAAAACCGAAGCGATCAGCGCTTTCAATTCAAAAAGCGTTGATGGTTTAGGCGGATTAGAGGCCAAGGATTTGGAAAATCTGAAAATCAGCCGGGAAATTTTGAACCCCGGGCGGTCCCGCTATTACGCGATTTTTCTTAATCCAAACACCAGTTTGGCGCTGAAGGAAAAAGATGTGCGTCAAGCGTTGAATTTGGCCACCGATCGCGCCCAGGTTATCACCTCATCTTTAGTCGGAGAAGCTCTACCCGCCTTTGGTCCGATCCCGCAAAATATTCTGGGTTACGATGAATCGGTTTATGCCGGTGAGGAATTTTCTCCGGAAAAAGCCAATGCGTTGCTGGATAAAGCCGGTTGGAAGCTTAATGAGAAAGGCATTCGCGAGAAAGTGATCCAAAAAACTACCGTTCCTTTGGAATTTGATTTAGTCATTCCGGAATCCCGTTTCTTGTCGGAAACTGCCAATGAATTGAAAGATATGTGGAAAGTGATTGGAGTAAAAATTAATCCGGCGGTTTTGAAATCGGCTGATATTTTGAGCGGTATTATCAAGCCGAGAAATTATCAGATGATTTTATTCGGAAACACTTTGAATAAAAATGCCGATATTTTCTCTTTCTGGCATTCTTCCCAGCGCTTTGACCCGGGTCTCAACCTTTCCTTATTTAATGATAAAAATGTGGACACCGCCCTTGAGTCGGTTCGCCAAACCTTGGATGGCTCGGCTCGCAATGCCCTACTTTCTAAAGTCCAGAAGACTATTCACGACAATTGGCCGGCGGTTTTCCTCTATTCACCAAATTATCTCTACGCCACCTCCCGCTCATTAGGTGGTTTCCCCGATGGTCCGATCGCCTATTCCTCTAATCGTTTTGATAACGTTAATCTCTGGTATCTGAAGACTGCCCGGATATTTTCCGCCGAAGGCGGATCCTCCTTAGGAGGAAATAAATAAGTTTGTGTAGTATCTCACGGTCGTGAGATACTACACACTAATAAAAAACCCCGGAGTGGGGTATTTTTTAATTCTTACAGCCGGTCGAAGGGCATTGCTGACGGCGTATATAGCGACGACAATTTTTCAGGAGTACCGATTCCGGCAAATCCATCTTTCCGGCCGGTTTGGCTTCCGGTAACGCTTTTTCATAAAGTTGAAGGTCGTTGTGCCAACAACGCGCGTTTCCTTTGGCATCTCGGTGGCGTCTTACCGCGTTCCGGATCTTTTGCAATTTCTGCTTTGCCTGCGCCGGAGTCATTTTCTTAATGTCTTTATCTAAGCGAGCCACAAGTTCGCCTTGATATAAGAGTAGCCACTAAGAGCAGCGCCGTTCTCAAGTATTACTACCGGTTCGCTTGAAGCAGTAAACTTTTTCTCTATCTTGTAGCCATTGTTTATGAGCAACCGGGCCAAAAGCTCGGCCTCATGACTGTGGTCACAGTACAACATCAACTTTTTAGCTGGCATTAGACCTCCCAAAAGGAACTAACTAAAAAATATCAGTATTGTTACGCCTTGTAAACCCGATTCCAAATGGCTCCCAGCACCCATCCAGCGACATACCCAACGATGGCTGTCAAAGCAACCAACAAAATTGCCGATCCCAATTCAAATTCCATAATAGCGTAAGGCGGCTCAATGAAATGAAGACGGAAAACAAAATCCATTAATATTGACGCTCCACCTGTCGCGACCAAGACCACCCAAACTAAATGCCACAGCCCCGCCAATGACCCAACCACCATCCCTAACCGATGAGAATTAATTTTTTGTTCCATAAATGAATTATAGCAAAAGACCTCGCAGAGCGAGGTCAATTTAGGGGATAAGCAGGGCTCGAAAAAGCAGAATGAGCCACGCTAACCCTAAGAATGGGACGATCGTCAAGAGCCGGTAGATGAGATTGCCATAGGCCGCGGGCGTAAAAAAAATAAACCAGATCCACATCGCGATAGTGATAAAAATCAGAATCGGCCAGGGTAAAAAATATCCGACAATGCCTCCGGCTACCGCGGCCAACAAAGCTAGCAGGCGTGGATTCATAAACATTGTTGCTCTCCGAAATTGCTACCCCTAGTATATCACGCTAATCCCCTCCTTTTAATAAATTCGCGAATTCTTTTTGAACTTTCTCCAACTTGGGGTTGATTACAATCTGGCAATACGATTTATTTTTGTTTTTCGCGTAGTAGTCCCGGTGATAATTTTCCGCTTCCCAAAATTTATCCAGCGGGTTAACTTCGGTAACAATCGGCGCTCCCATTTTGTTTGAAGCATTAAGAGATTTTATGAATTCTTCCGCCTCCAGTTTTTGTTTGTCGGTGGTGTAAAAAATAACCGAGCGGTATTGCGTCCCTATATCCACGCCCTGCTGATTGGGAGTAGTCGGATCATGGGAAGCAAAAAAGATCGTCAATAAAGTTTGATATTTAACCAATTCCGGGTCGTATTCAATTTGCACCACTTCCGCGTGCCCAGTTGAGCCACTACAAACTTCTTCATAAGTCGGATTTGGCTTCGCGCCTCCGGCATATCCCGGTAGAACCGAATTAACTCCTTTGAGCATTTTGAAAACGGCTTCCGTGCACCAAAAACATCCTCCGCCAAAAACCGCGATTTCCATTGATTAATCTTAACAAAAAGCCGCCCCGGCTGGGGCGGTCTTGCTTAGAGATGTTTTTGTATAGCTTCCTGGTAAACCTGTAGGAACTTTTCCTTCAGATACAAATGAATTCCTCCCGCAGAACAATTTTGAACAATGAGCAGAGCGCCGACGGCGTAGGTGAGGCATTTTTCCTGATCCCACTTTTCCGGCGGGTCATGCGCCAGAGAGCGAACGTTGGAAATCTGATCCGCGATTTTTACTAGGCAGACACTCCTGGATTTTGAGAGGACTCTTTCAGATTGCTTGATCTTCCGCCACAAAAGCGGCTTACCTTCAAAATCTTTTGGATCAGTCAGGCCATCAACGATCGTAGCCACCTCTTCGCCAAATTCTCCCCGGATATCTTCAATTGAAATGGGAGGGTCGGCATCTTCAACCGTGTCGTGTAGCCAGGCGGCCGCTACTTCTTCCCAACTGCCACCCGCTTCTTCTACTAGTCCTGCGACTTCCGCCATGTGAGTGATCGCTGGCGTCTTGGCTTTGTTGTAGCGGGTCTGCTTTTCATGAATCTTTTCCGCGAATCTCTTTGCTTTGGCGATCAATTCGTCACAACTCGGTATACCCTCCCACATTTCTATCTCCTTTTCTCTATGGCAACCAGGCCCACGCCGAAGAAATTTATAGAAGTCAGCGCTCCGACATACCAAGCTGAAGTGTTCCACCAATCATCATGGAACATTAATACCACATCGCAGACTCCCGCCTCCAAATCCTCCAAGCCCTGATCAATCAATTTATTGCGGGCTTCTTCCGGAAACAGCGGTGAAGGAGTAAGAAACTGAAACAGCCGATCCCCAATCCTAAAATATTCCAAATTCGCTTCGCAGTTTGTAGGGTGCTGTTCCACCTGTGTTCCAAGGAACCAGTCCAGCGGGCTATCGCAGTCAACCGCGAAGGGATTAACGATTTTCCTGGGATCAACCAGGAAAAACTTTTTACAAAGTGATGTTTTAATCCTCTGCTCAAAGCGGTGGTAGAGCTTGGTGTCGCCAATATGCGCCCGGGCTCTGTAAGTCAGCTTCAGGATTTCTTCTTCTGACCGATATGCTTGAATGGTGGTCGGCACCGTCCGCCCGGTCCGTACCGGAGCAATCCATTTCTCATAAAGCTTTTCCCACTCATCAACTACTTCCGGATCCAATTCGTAGGATACCGCCTGAACGTCCGTCAACGCTTCTTCCAGTGCCTCCGGTTCCATCTCTCCGTCCGTTCCCGGACCGGCCTCAAACAAAATCCCGGGGGCCGCTGAATCAACAAACGCTCTTAGAACTATTGAGTCAAACATCGGACTTAAGACATGCGGGTCTTTTTTACCCCGATAGAAAATATCTCCGCCGACATCCACCAATACGATGAAAGCGCCATCCTCGGCAAGACTCTTAAAATTTTTCGCCAACCCGATGGATCCTTCCTGTAAGGAGAATTGGCAAACCCCCAAGACATTCAACTCCGCGAGCGCTTCTTCCTCAAACCCCATTTTGGAAACCACCGCGTCAATGAATCCGATTCGGGTGGTTTTGTCATTCCGACAAACGTATCTTCGCGCCTCCGGCCTCGCCACCAGAATTCCATCACCGGAATCCTCCATTCCTTCATAATGATGAAACGGGCTAAGTACGCCGGCCAGCATGCACTCTTCCCATCGCCAACCCATCCGCCAAAGCGCTTTCGCCGCCAGTACCGTAGAAAAAATATCGTTCCCTCCGCCAGTTCCGAGGAACAAAACTTTCTCCAATCTCACGTTGCTCTCCTTTTCTTAACTTTAGTGTTATCAAAATTCCTCCCTGATTATAGCAGATTTTCAGGTATACTACAAATATGAAATCAAAACTTATTATCTTGGCTATTGTTGCCGTATTGGTCGGCGGGTATTTTGTCTGGAATAAATATCAGCCAACACCGGTTCCCGCTCCTAGTTCCGACGAAACCGTAACCGGCATGCAAATACCGCCCGGTTTTCAATTAGATATTTTGGCGAAAGGTTTATCCGGCGCGCGGGTAATCGTACAGGATCAATTCGGAAATTTCTGGGTTAGCCGTCCGTCTAAGGGAGTAGTCACCACTCTGGAAATGGAAGATGGCAAAGTTCGCCGGCAAGTAGATGTTTTTAAAAATATGAGCCAACCACATGGCTTGGCTCTGGATCCTCAGCATCCGTTGAATTTATATATTGCCGAAACTGATAAGATCTCCCGTGTTCCTCTTTATTCCGATGGTGAAATAGAAAAAATCGCCGATTTACCGGGTGGCGGCGGTCATTCTACCCGAACGATAGAATTTGGCCCGGATAACCGGCTCTATGTGTCTATCGGTTCTTCCTGCAATGTCTGTCATGAAGAAAATCAGCAACGGGCAAAAATCTTTTCAATGAATCCGGACGGCAGTGATCTGAAAGAATTCGCCCGAGGTTTGCGTAATACCGTATTTTTCACCTGGAGCTATGTTGATGGAAAAATGTGGGGCACAGAAATGGGCCGGGATCTGCTGGGTGACGATCTTCCACCCGACGAAATTAATATTTTGACCGAGGGTAGGAACTATGGCTGGCCAAATTGTTACGGAAAAAATATTCACGATGACGCTTTTGATAAAAATACTTATATCCGTAACCCCTGTATGGAGCCATTTGAGGCCGCTTCGCATATAGACTTGCAGGCGCATTCCGCTCCATTGGGTTTGGTTTTCGTTCCCGAAGAAGGATGGCCGGAGGAATATTGGTATGATCTATTGGTTTCTTATCACGGTTCCTGGAATCGCAGTGAGCCGACCGGTTATAAAATAGTCCGACTGAAGCTGGACTCCAAAGGAAAATATTCCGGCGTAGAAGATTTTATAACCGGCTGGATTAAAGATGGCGCTGTTTCCGGACGTCCAGTCGGTTTGCTCATCCAACCCGGGGGCACAATGTACATTACCGATGATCACGCGGGAGTTGTCTACAAACTAAGCCGAAAGTAATCCTTTGTGCGCTCAACTCGGGATATTTTTGCTTACGCAAAAACAAAAAAACCGCCCTCGACGTATAGTCGGGGCGGTGATTGGTTTTCTTAAACCGGCTGGTAGATACGGGCGCCGTTGAAGTAGTCGTACACAATCCGGTCTCTATCCTCTCCTTCAGCCCTGACGGAGATCTGATAAAAATCCTCGCCCTCTTTCATCTGCAGTCTGGCTTTTTGGGCCGCTTCCTCCAGCGTTTCGGCCTCCACGTGAATCACTCTGCCGGTGGATCCGAACTCGCCGGTTCCTCCGGTCGGCGAAACTTCCACCTTAAACTGTTTCATGGACTTTCTCCTTGTTGGGGAATGATTACTTCACGCTTTCAGCGGGAAGTTGTTTCTTGCGAAAACCGACGAAGTAACCGAACAACCACCCGGCTTTCTTATTTTTATCTGGATTGCCGTCAAAAGTGACTAATTCCCACTCTGGGTGTTCCTTAAGAAAAGCAGAGAGAGCGTTCCCAAATTCGGCTTCGGTGTATGGAAAGTAGAAAACTCCATTACCGTAATCCACAATCTTACTAGTACTTGAGTACGCGGAAGCAACATTACTCACGTTCGCCGCCTTGTCTTCCATGCAACCCACTAGGCACGCGAACGCTACAGCGGTGATAACCAGCAAGAATAACTTGAACGGCGTAAGGAAAGGCTTTCCTTTCTCCACGACTTTCTCCTGAATGGTTTTGAGTTACCGCCCCCGGATTACGGGAGCGGCATCCAACGATCTTCAATCTGCTTCTGGTTTAGTGAAGAGCGTCAAGTTTTTTGATCGCCTCTTCTTTTTTGTACTTCCCGTTTACAAAGCCCTTGATAATCTCTCGCAACGGTTCGGGTGTGGCCAGGTTACTAATGTAAAGCAGGTGGAGTAATGTCCGGCCGATATCCAGGCGCTCTTTCGCGAGTTCAGCCATTCTCTTTAAACTCGTGTCCACTTTCTCCAACTTTCCATCTTTCATGTTGAACATCTCGGGAATTTCCATTTATTCGTCACCTTCTTTGTCCTCATCCTCTTCAACGCTCGTCTCCACTCCGGAGACAATCTTCCCGGTTGCCAGATCAATTTCCAGCTCCATGGTGGTTACGTCATCGCCAAACCGCTCATCATCCTTTTCGGCGGCTTTTTCTGCCAGCTTCTCATTGGCATAAAAAATCGGACTGGCGCTTCCGTCACCATTACTACGCGTATAGACTGCAAAACTCACCTTTACCGTCTTCGGCTTCTTCCCGGCCATGGCATTCTCCTAAGAAATGAGGGGACTCAAACTGCTGGTACTAAAATATCATACTTTATCAATAAAATCAAGTCCTCATGCTCATATTCGCGCGAATATGAGCATAGTGAAGAAAACAGAGTCATAATAAAAGGTGGGATTGAAGTTTGGGAGAAAATATGGTAATATCTTGCCAGAACATCAAAGGAGATGGCGATGACCACGGAAAATAAGTGGAAAGGGTTGGAGGGCAAGGGATATCGTTTAGAAAACCTTGGTCGGCCGGCGATCTTTCTCTTGCCGGTCTGGAAGCTGAAGGCGAAACTCAAGAAAACCACCATTGAAAAGGATATTCACGAGTTTCTCATCAAACAATTCGGCGCCTACACCTCCACCACCATTCCCAGCTTCGGTGTCTGGAAAAGTACGCAAAAAGCGCTGGTTTCTGACGAGTGCCGCCAGTATGAAGTTTCTTTCAACGGCAAAGAACGGATTCCGATCCTCGCTAAGAAGCTTGCCGAAATCGCCCGCCTGATTGAAGAAGATTGTGTCTACCTCAAAGCCGGCCAGTATTCCTGCCTTGTTTATCCCTCAAAGACTCAAATAGACAAAAACAAAACCGCCGGGTAAATCCGGCGGTTTTTTTATTTAATCTTTTCAACTGTCACTCGGAAACGGCAGTAATGCTTTATATAGTTCAGCCGTAACGCGTCCTGCCCGATAACAATTTGCGGGTTGGCTTGCAGTCCGGCAACGACATCGGAGGTCGTAAATCCTTTAACCTCAAACCTTTTTCCGGTAGACGAATTCTCTACCGTGACCGAGAATCTGCCAAAAGAAAAAATGTCTCCGGGACTGGTGAGTCGCATTCCGGCCAGGGAAATACCGAGAAAAGTTCTCAAGGCGGGCATACCCGGCACGTTAGCCGACCATTTCGCCTTCTCTAACTTTTTGATCAAGTCCGCCGAACCGAAACCATTTATGACTACTTTCGGGTTTTTGTTACCCATCGGATTCTCTTTAATGAACTACCGATAAAATACCACGTTCCTGCTATTCTATCAATATGACTTGGTTCGTATATATGGCGCTCTGCGCGGATAAAAGTATCTATACTGGGATCACAACGGACGTTAAGCGACGATTTAACGAACATAAATCCGGAAAGGGGGCGAAATATACGAAAGCAAAAAAGATAACGAAAATCCTTTACACGGAGAAACAAAAAAATCGCAGCTTAGCATTAAAGCGCGAAGCAGTAATTAAAAAATGGACAAGAGGTAAAAAATTGCAATTCCTGTCACGGCCAATTCTAAAAGCGGAGTGAGGCCAACTCCATAAACTAACGGCATTTTCGGGCCGTATTCCCAACGACCCATAGTCACGGATATTTTTTCGTCAACGAAAGCAAACATCAACGCGATCACAGCAAAAACCGCCACCTGCATCCAGTTGTCTAGTGGATTCAAATTACCAAACGCGGCATAGCTAATCAGATAAAATAGACAGATCCAAACTCCGTCTTTCACCGACATTTTCAACAAAAGCTTGGTCAGCGCCGGCCATTTCATCGTCCAGCAAGTTTTATAAAGCATGCAGTGGGAAAATTCCCAGACGACGTTGAGCAGGAAGGCGGCGGTGAAGATTTTCAGTAGGGCGACGGACATATTGAGATTTTAAGGTAGCGGACCCGCGGTTCCGAAGAGGCAAATTTTCGGCCATGGCTGATAGACGCTATGAAAAGTCTGGTTCTTTGTTTCACCGTTTGTGTAACGCACGTCATAAGTGACCTCAGCGGTAACTCCCTTGCGCGGGGTTTCACTGCACTCCATCTGGCCAATCTTCAGATCCGCCGTGGGGACATATTTTATAGGAGGCGCCGGTATTTCATCAGTAAGAACTGGCTTAGAGATCTCCGCTATCCGCCCATCCCGCTGACCATATAATTCAAATAACAAATCGTTGCCCTCAACCTTCCCCTGTAAGAGAAGATAGTTACCCGTATCGTTCACGAATTTCAAATCCGGATGAGGACCATAAATAGTGGCATCCAGACCCGGCCCATAATACCCAACTACATATAGATGATTCTTCCTTTCGGTTATTGGCAATCCCGTATTTAACGCGAGTCGGAAAAGCGTGGTGGCCAGCTGACAAAGCCCTCCACCGAGTTCTTTCACGCTTTTATTATCCTTAATAACATACTCCTTAACGAACCCCTCTTCTTCACTGGTCACGCCAATTCCTTCCACGGCGGAAAATTCTTCACCGGGCGCGAGTAGAATGCCATTCAGCTTGGAAACGCCGGTTTCAATATTATGCTTCCGGTCATCAGTGCTTCCTTTAAAACTGGTCTTCGCGGAACCAACTAAATCTTTAATGCCGTAATTATCAACAATCTGTTTGGTAATCTGGGGATCGGCTCGGGTAATTTCTATCGGAATCTCAATGATCCCTGTCCGCGCCTGCACGTCTATCTGCGAACCGGCCGAGGTCAGGGCAAGCAAAAGATTCGCGGTAGTGGCATAGAACTTCTGAACAGTATAAACAACGCTCTCCACCTGCTGAATAGTTTTTTCAATATCCACCACATTCCCCGATTTGCCGGGAATAATTTCCACCAGCGCGCCGTCGCGCATTTCAAATCGGCTGTTACGGGGCGGATCATTGATCGCGGGCGCGACTGTCTTGGCGAGGAAATTCTTCAGCTTAGCGTCATCAATACCAATTTCATTCTCTTTTTTGATGGTCAGCCAAGTCGCAAGCGTACGGCCGCTGACTTTCCATCGGCTTCCCTGATAATGGAAAACAAGACTTGTCTCGTCGGCGACTTCATTAGACAGTTTCAAAAATGGTTCAAGTTGTTTCGCGGTTACCACCGGCATTACCGGAACGGCTGAAAAAGAAATCAGGGAAGGATCAAACGCGACTAACCGCGAATTAATGATCGCCGCGATTTCATCCACGCTGCCGCTTTCTCCGTCCTTCTCTTTTGCTATCGCCATCCGCGCGCCGTCATAAATAAACCGGGCCGACGCTACTTCTTTAAAGAAACCTTTCAACTCACGTGATAAAAGCGACTGCAGGGCGTATTTCCGCGCTGCCACGGGCAATTCAAAATTAGAACCAAAAATAAGAGCGGAAAGCTTATGCATCGGTTGAACAAGTAATGGACCGGAGCGGCCAAATTTGTAAGCTTCTTCAGTTGCTTCTTCCCAATCACCCAGTGAAAAATATTCCACCAAATTGTCGGCAGTCAAACCGCTGATCAACATCGGCACATGCATCTTTTTCTCGCCATTACTACTCGTGAGCGTAATCCGAAGACCATCAACCGCCAGTTTTTCGGCCCGATTTTTGAAATCAATGAACACCTCGGTATAAGTTTTCCCGCCAACCGGCTCACCGGCAATAGCAACGCCGGGATAAAAGCGGCCGATGTATTGCGACTCCATAAATACCCAGCCGACAAAAACCAGCAAAATTGATACCAACACACCGGCTGTATGCTTTTTATAGTCCTTCAATAAGACTCTCCAAATGCTCATTTAGTTAAGTTTACACCATTTCTCACCAACCGCTGCTTATGGTTGACATAGGTCTTATTTTGTGATAGAATAGATGCCTGATGATATATTACGATAACGTCCCATTCTATTCGCAATTCCAGGACATCCCTCAAGTTGAGTGGCAGAGTTCAGCTTGCGGTATCGCGAGTATGGCAATGGTGATGGAGTTTTATAAGCCAAAAAGCGTGTCGGTTTCTAACCTGCTTTTGCAGGCGTTGGATTTGGGCGCTTACAAGCCGGGTATTGGTTGGAAGCACAAAGAGCTTTCCGCCCTCGCCGGATTATATGGGCTTAGCGGAAAGAATTATGACTATATGCATCTTGATAACCAAACGGTTTTCGGTAAGTTCAAAGACTTTATGAAAGTCGGACCGGTGATTGTTTCAATCCATAATAAATTCAATCCGAAAGCCACGCTTGGGCATATTGTGGTGGTAACCGGTATGGAAAATGGGATGATTTTCTACCATGATCCGGCTTCCGGAAATAAAATAGAAAAGAAAATTTCCGAAGCTGATTTTTTGAAGGGTTGGAAGCGGCGCTTCATCGTAGTGCGGGCAAAGACCCCGGTGGAAATAGCAAAAACGGCCATCTAGGCCGTTTTTGCTTTCGCGAATTTACAATGCGTTCAAAACCGCGCGAGTTTTAGGACCAACAATACCGATGGGGTCTATTCCTTTGGCGCGCTGAAATTCTATAACCGCCGCTTGGGTGATCGGGCCAAAATAGCCGGTCGCGGAAGCCGTGAAATATCCAAGCGTTTGCAGTTTAATCTGAAGTTGGCGTACCGCTTCACTACGGATGCCTAAAGTTAAGTCTTGAGTAAAAATGTATTTTGTTCCCACCGGTGGCAGTCCGCTAGTTGGCGGGGGCGGAGTTGTCGGATCTAGCGCGAGAGCCGCTGAAGTTTTCGGACCAACTATGCCGATCGGATCAATGCCGTTAGCTATTTGAAAAGCGATTACGGCCGCTTTGGTAATCGGGCCGAAGTAGTCGGTGATGTAGGAAGTAAAATAGCCAAGTTCTTTTAGCCGTGTCTGCAACTGAACAACCGCCTCTCCACGAGAACCCTCGGATAAACCCCCCGTGGATGAACTCACCGCTTCGGAAGCGAGTATCGCTTCTTCATTGAGCGCCGCGCGTGTTGCTAGTCCGACTTTACCGGTCGGCTCGATATTGCGCGATTTCTGGTAGCTAATAACGGCGGCGGTTGTGAGGGGACCAAAATAGTCACCAATTGGAGAAGTAAAATGGCCGGAGGCCTGTAATCTCAACTGAAGCTGACGGACAGCTTCCCCACTGCTTCCTTCATAAAGATCTTCGGTGAAAATGTATATGGAACTGGTGGTGAGACCCTGTTCGCCCTCGCTGGGATGCTGAACCGCGCCACTGACTCCGCCGATACTTATCAGTCCGGAGGTATTTTTTAAAGCCGCGGCAACCAAGCTATCGTAAGGATTAATGGTTGTCCGGTTTGAATCACGTATTTCAAAATGAAGATGGGAAACCGTGCCTTCGGCATTACCGCTATCCCCCACCCATGCAACATGCTGACCCTTTACCACCTTAGAACCCCGTTTTATTCCCGCGTAATAAGCGTTTTCCGGACCTCCAAGTCCATCGTCCGTACCCGGGGTGTCATTATTGATATGAAGATACCTATACTGATAACCTTCGCTGTCGCGGATAGTAATTGAGTAGCCCCAACTCGGTTGAGGAATGGCGACATAGGTCACAGTGCCATCCACCGCGGCAACGATGGGCGTCATCTTGTCGGCGATAATATCAATTCCTAAATGTTCGCGCGTGCCGTCAGCGCCTCGTGGTTCATGAAAATCATCACGGAAACTCGCCTTCCCCGCCACCGGAAAAACTATATCCCGAACCAAGGCGTATGCAGGCGCGGACACAGCAAGATAAATCAGAAGTGTAATAAAGGGAGCGCTGAAGAAATTTAACATCTTATTTGATTCCGCAACGGGTTTTAAGAGCGAGAAGATCAACGGCTGTAAGCGTGTCATTATCTCCCTGATTAAACCGATACATAATCGCATCGGGATTATCAATATGTTCAAGGGAGAGGGTGTGCCCCAACTCATGCGCCAAAACGCGCACCAGTTTTTGATAGGAATCATACTGGAATACGGTGATGCTCTCAATCCCGCCTGCTCCATGGCTTTCATACACTCCCTGGGTAAACTCTCCGCTTAGAGCCCCCCCAACATCATTATATCTGTCCACATTAAGATTGAGCGCGTTCGCCAGATTGTTGAGGACGCCGGCGAGAATATTCACATCCTCTGCCTTCTTATTTAAATCCATCTGCATCTCATTCAGAGCCGTCGCCTCATACTCAAGATACTTACCCTCTGCGTTTAAACGAGCATCTTCTTCTTTAGAAACACGCTTTTGACGATTCGCGCGCCTCACATCAGCTTCGTAAGTCCTTTTCCGCAATTCAAAAGCCACGGCGCGAGACTTAAGAGCGTCCTTATCAGACATAAACTGAGAAACCATCAACTCATATTTGGTTTTAAGTTCTTCATAAGAAGCCCTGCTCTGGTCTACGTTTAATTCCAATTCTCGCAATGTCTGAGTCGTATCCTGACGATAATCGTAAACCAAATTAATCAGTAAATTTCCGTCCGGAGCATAAGAAAAAAGCTCTTTATCAATTGGTTTCTCCCAAATTGCTTCCGCTTCTTGTATGGCCTTTAAAAAACTGGCTTTGGATATTCCGAATCGCGCGTCAAATGCCCCGATTGAATAGGTGATCGGGGCCTTGCAGGGAAAAAATTCCGCTCTCAAAAATCTCAACTGCGCCCCCAGTCGCTCCCGAAATACAAAACCGAGTATTAACAGAAGGGCAAATAAGAATATATAAGGTAAGTAACCGTATCGCTTCATTATCTTTCTCTCCTGATGGCTGACCCGGTGGCATTAGTGCGATAAACGCGCTCTTTACCTTGAGCTTGAACTGTCACTTCATAACCGGGCACGATCGCTTGTGTACAAAATTCATCTTTTCCGGCAAGACCAAGACAGCCATCAGACCACTCTTTTTCATAGGCAGTCATCACAATCACCACCCCCTCACTAATGCCAAGTTCGCGGGCAACAAGCGAACGTACCGCGGATACCGCGGCAGGCACCGGCAAGTTATGAATACTCCCCGGAGGCGCGTTGTCCGCTGATGTTGGGATTTCTCCCATGCCTGCATCATTTCTGCTTGCCAGCCACCACGCGCCAAGCCCGGCTATTATCAAAACAATTATGGTTAGTGGCAATATCTTTTTCATGGTAATCATAGATTACCATAGGCGTGAAGGCCGCCCTATGCTTAAATAACGGAAGCTCTCACAAGAAAGAAGGTGGAACTGTGCCGAAAAATACCGACTACGACCTGTATTGCCCCGAGTGCAACAAGAAAGCTGGCACTCTCAACCCGATGTTCATCAGGTATTCCATGTACCGGCTTCAACTTCCGATCTTTTTTTGCGGTGAATGCCGGACGATCTACATAGACAAACCGATTGTGCGCGGCATTATCAGTAGGTGGAGAAAGAATTCGCCAGCCACACAAAGCATCCCATTCAACCAGCTCTGTAGAGAATTCATCGGCGAGCTGGCAAAGTCATTGAGGGAACATTGGGTCCCCTACCTCGGTTATAAAAGAGCCCACTTTCTCAAACGCCCCGTAAAATAAGGGCGTTTTTTATTCCCGGTTTAGGGCTAAGATTTCCCGTTTAGGTACTTATTGGCAACACTCAATGCAAACGAAGGCAAGATAATAAATACGGTTGCCATCAACAATTTCATGAACATTTTATTCAGATCCGAACCCTCCGCGTCTACACCACTAGCGGGCGACGTCAAAATCCCCAGTATCCCAAATATTCCAAAAAGAACCGATGCGCAGATAAATACACGAGTTGTTATTTTTTGTTTACCCTGAACTTGTTGAATGGGCATAGTTTTATTCAGGACGATTGAAGTCTTTTTCTTCTGGTTTCATGGAAAAATAAATTTCAACCAACGCGAGACACAGGCTCACCGAAAGAGGGCCCAATAAAAAGCCCAATGGTCCGAAAAAAGCCAAGCCGCCCAACACAGCAACAAAAACCGCGAGCGGATGCAATCGCATGCCTCGGCCAACAAGTTTCGGTCCCAGTAAATTATCTATCAGTCCCACTGCGGTTAAACCCCACACCAAAAGTCCTATGCCACTAATCGTATCTCCGGAAAAAAACAAAAATATAATGGCCGGAATGATCACTAGGGCCGTGCCTATACTGGGAATCAGGGAGGTGATCGCGGCTACGCTGCCCCAGATCACCGCGTTTGGAACCCCGAACAGCGCGAAACCGATACCGGTCAGCATTCCCTGAATCAGCCCGATGGAAAGACTGCCCTTTACGACAGACGATACGGCTAATTTCAGGCGGGAGACAATAAATTCATCGTCATTATCAGCAAGAGGACTTAATTCAACAAAGTAATCCTTCAGTTTATAACCGTCTTTCAATAGGAAGTAAAATGCTATGAGAAAAACAAAAAGATGCAAAGTAAACTTAGTAACACTCGCGAAAATAGATCCTAAATTATGCGCTATCGCGTCTAATCCCTGCCTCAAATATTGGCTGAAGTTGATTTCAAAGCTCTCGGGAATTGGCAAAATATCGCCGGCGCGAGTCAGCGCATTCTCAATCAGCGCGATAAAGCCGTTTCCATCACCGTTAGCGATAGCATAGTAAAGCTGACTGGACTCTTTAAAAATTTGAAATCCTAGGAATATGACGGGCATTACTATCAAAATTACCGCGATAATAGTCGTGGCAAGCGCCGCCAAGCTTTCGCGCGCCCGTAGAAAACTCAGGAGCTTTTTATACAACGGCTGAAATAGAAAGGCGAAAACCATCGCAAGAATGAGCGGGCCAAAAAACGGTTTAACGACCAAAAATACCACCAGAAACGCGGCTGCGAGGAGGAAAAATAGAAAATAAAGATGAAGCTTAGCGTAAGGCATAATTGTGGTTATTAGAATCATTCTACAACGACATGCTGGATATATCTACATCTCTTATTTCAACGATGCGGACAGCCGGCCCAGCAACAAGGTCGGCGCATTCCGCTTTTCATCTTTGATAGGGCTTTTTCAATGCGAATATTTCTTGTTTCGGTTTTTTTGCCGGACGTAACCCAGCAGATCCATTCATTGCGCGCCAGTGGTGTGATGTCCTTCCATATTGTTTTCGCCGCTGGGGTAGAAGCAATGGCCTTTCGCAAATCCTCCGGCAGTGTGTGTGCCGCCCCCTTTTTGCTCATAACTTTATACTTAACTTCCTGCGCTCTTCTTGAGCTTTCTGGTCATCTTCTTAGTCTTAGCTTCCTCCAGCTGTTGCTGACTCTTCTTCTCGCGCAACAATAACTCGGCCTCCATATCGGCGAATTTATCAAAAATTTCCTTTTGTTTCGGCGGTAGCTTAAGCTCTCGGGCGATACGCCTAGTTTTTTCCTCGGTATCTGCCGCTTCGCGGGCTACTTCTTCGTCCCCCACCGGTTCTTGGGACTTATTCCACTCAACAAATGGATCTTCCATGCGATTATTATAACATTTTAAACAACGAAAAAAGCCAGCGTTTGCTGGCCTCTTTCGTTGCTAAGCTCCGGAGCCAATTGGGATTTCGCTTCAGCTTTGGCTGGATGGCCAAAAGCTTCGCCGAACCATATCGCAGAACCCCGACCCCCAGTCGGACACCTTCGGTTTCCGAATCCTTCCTGGACGGGGCTCTGCTTGGTTCGAGTCCCAAGCAGAAACAAAAACACCCCGCGTTGGGGTGTTTTTGTTTCTGCTCAACACCGTAGAGGTTATTAGAACCATTCTACAACGGCAAACTGCATATATCTGCATACCTGACTTAGCTACCCCACGGGGCTGAACACTATATTTTTACGTTGGAGGCATTCGCTGTTTCCATCATTTCAACCAACTTCTTGCCGTCAATTAATTCTATGCCAACCTTTTTGGCAAAAACTTCGGCAGTATAAAAAAATCTGTAAGTAAAATAGCTAGTAGTAATAAAAATACCTTTTGCGTCTGGGTGATCAGCCGTTAATGCTCCGTAAAATTCTCTCACTTCCTGCACATGCACCGGGCGTTTACGTCCATACTTTTTAACTTGGACGTAATATGTCTGACCATTTTTCTCTGCCCTTACATCAAAGCCTCCATCGGCTCGATGAACTCCACCAATAACTTTGACTTTTTCATATCCTAATTTTCCCAAAAGAATGCCGATGTAGTCTTCAAATTCTTCGGGTTTTAGTTTGTAAATTAAGTCATTCAGCGTCTTTTGGGTAGCTAGCTTTCTCTGATAACGTTTGTGCCGAAAATAGCCAATAATTGACTCGGAAACTATGAGGATAACCAATATTGTCCCTAATACATAAAAAATAGGCTTTAGTGAGATTATTATTCCAAGAGGTAATTTGAGCATCCACCAATAATTTTAACCTACAACCACATTTTCAACAAAATGTATCTGGCCTTATGCACAAAATCCGTAGATGCACCTAGGTCACTTTCACCCGCCTCGACTCGCCGTCTTCGGCGAGGCGGGCCAAAACTAACTGCTCCCCGGGACAAGGAGAGTATTAGAACCGATTTAGTCCAATAGATCCGGGAATTTTATTCGCAAAACAAGGATATGACGGTATATGTTGGGTCTTCTTGTGAAACTTATTAACATCGTACCAATGTCTTGCTTCGGACAAGAGAGATCAGGACACTATTTAGCCGGAAAACCCTCGTTTTCGATCTTTTCAATTTCCTTTTCGGTAACAAACTCCCGCACATTCCATGGTGCAATGTCGCTTAAATCATAGTCGTCAGGATTAATGCCAGCCTCTCTGATTTTGCTTTCAATAATAGATGTTGCGACTTTGTCATATATAAACCAGGTTACATAACCAACAATGGCAATGGTGATCAGAATAAATAATAGTTTTGTAATTTTTTTGATAAGATTACTCATTTCTCTATAGTATCATTTTTTAATCAACGTGTCAGCATTGGTGTGGGCAAAGTTTTCCTGCACTGCCGGAACAAGGTTTCCTATAAAAGCCCGGCTATATTCTTCCATAAGCGCACTGACCTCGCGATCAAAATGAGTCTTAGAAGAGCGGTCAGTTCCTCTGAGAAAACGATCGGGATATTTTTCAATTATATTTTGATAATACCTTAAATCTTTTTGAAGTGGTTCCTTGAAATGAGCCTTCAGATAAGGCAACAATTCTTCTTTTGAAAGGGTCTTGCCGAAATGGCTTTTTTGCCAGCCGTAAATTTGAAGTCCGGCGTCAATCGAATAATAAACATTTTTATTACTTGCCATCAATTTATCTAGCCAACTTATGTTGTTTTCTACCCCTATCGGTCCCCCATCTTCAACAATGCCATGGAGCAGAAAAGTTAATTCCGGATACTGGCGGATGATTTTTTCCACTCCTCTCT